>Ga0190274_10000061_pt1 | contig 85877 bp, 73 predicted proteins | sample Popmic531T_FD_133002 | JGI IMG/M metagenome (GOLD analysis project Ga0190274, IMG submission 133002) | Populus adjacent soil microbial communities from riparian zone of Yellowstone River, Montana, USA - 531 T | ecosystem: Environmental > Terrestrial > Soil > Riparian zone | place: USA: Montana...
CGGCCACTTCGATCCACCATGAGCCCTGCTCGCCGCTACGTCCGGCAGGGTGGCCGCCTTCGCCTCGGAATGGGTGGCCGCTTTCACGTCGGAATAGGTGGCCGGCTTCGTCGGAATCCGCATTCTGGCGTTAGTCGGAACCGGAAACGATCCTGCGAGCCTTCTGAAGGTTCTCGCAGTTGAGATTCCACGGTCTCCTGAGATTTGTCAGGTGTTCTTGGATCAATTGGAATCACGCGATTGGAAGATCCGGCAAGTCGCTTGCAGAGGACTGGCGGAAGGTGGCGCCGCAACTCTCGAGATGCTTCAAGGGGTGTTTCGCTTCCAGGATTCACCGGAAGCTTACCCGGCTCGACTGACCGCCGCCTCCTATCTCATCAATCAGAACGACACCTCGGCCGAAGCGATCGATCTCTGCCTGGAGGCCCTCGACTACGGTACACAGCCGTGGGAAGGCGTCGATGGGAGTGAGGAGGTCCGCCAGCAGGCCGCCCTCGTGCTAGGGAAGCTCGAGCCCGTCCTCTTTCATGAGCGGGTCTACGACAAGCTTCTACATGTTCTGCGCAACGACAAGGACTCCTACGTCCGCGACGCCGCCTACGGCACCCTCGTGCGCCTCTCCCACATTCGCGACCAGCAGGCTGCGGCGTAGCCTCAATACTGTTCGGAAATCCTACGCGGGCTGACTCTTGCGCCCCCCTGGGACCGCCGGCGTCTCGCCGGCTCACATTCTCCGTCACCAAGGTAGCTCCGCAGCCACGCTTGCCTCTCTGGCCCTGGCCCTTTCCTTTCAAGAAGGACGGGCCTTCGGCCCATTTTTTAGAAGGCCGGCGAGACGCCGGCGGTCCCAGGGGGGCGCAAGAGCCAGCTACTCCCGAGCGCTTACTCCGCAGTCCGCCCGTAGCCGCGCGGCAACACCACCTGGAAAACAGTCCCCTTGCCAGCCTCGGAGCTGACCTCGAGCCCGGCGTGCAGGAGCTCGCAGAGCCGCTTGACGATCAGGAGGCCGATGCCCTCGCCGGGCTTCTGGGGACCGATCCCTGCCTCCAGGGACGAGGAAGGGACGTGTGGAGCGGGCTCGACGTCCGGTGAATCGGCCCTCTTTTCGACCTCGTTCGCGCTCTTGGTGGCCTCCAGTAATCCCTTGCTGAGGGCCCCTCCCGGACCGGCGGGCATCCCCGGGCCTGTGTCCTGAATCCGGATCGACCAGCGGTCGATGTCGCTCTCCTGCGTCGGCCCCCAGGAAATTGTGATCCCGCCTTCGCGGGTGTACTTCAGAGCGTTCAAGGCGAGGTTCTGGAGGATGCGGTGGAGCTTGGCCGGATCGCCTTCGACGGGCAGGCTCTCGGGACCTTCGGTCTTCAGGTACAAACCCTTGTCGCGCGCCAGGAGCTCCAGGGCCTCGCATGTGCTCCGCAGAAGCTCGCCTGCGTCGAAGCTCTGCACGTGGAGCGTCTCGCGGCCCGCCTCCAGACGGGCGAGGCCGAGCAGGTCCTCCAGCAGGTGCTGCAGCGAGTCCACGCTGGCCTGGAGCAGGGTGAAGGCTTTGGCGCGCAGGTCGTCCGACACGCCGGCTTCGGTCAGCAGAGAGGTCGTGGAGGTCACTAGGCCGACATTGCCCCGCAGGTCGTGGGCCGCCTCATGCCAGAGGGCTGCCCTCTGCCGGTCCAGGTTCTGGATCCCCGTGACGGCCTGTTGAAGGTCCCGGAAGACGCTCTCCGCCTCCTGCTTCTGCAGACGGCTGAACTCGTCGACGCTGTTGGAGACTCCGTCCGTGCAGGCCTTCAGCCAGAGCCTGCGCGCGAAGTGAAGGACATCGGGCGCCCGGCCGACCTGGGTGCGGCCATATTGTTCGAGCTCTTCCATGACGCAGGCCTGGAAATGGCCCCATTCGCGGACCATCTCGCGCAGCGAGTACCCTTCCTGCCACCGGTGCGCTCCATGCTCGAAGGACTTCTCCTCCTCGGACTTCGTCCATTCCTCGCCGGCGGCCCGCAGCCTCCGCTCGAAGCTGTCGAGAATCTGGGGAGCGATGTCCTCGAAATGGAGCACCGAGATTTTGGAGGCCGTCTCGAGGGCCGGATCTGCGAGGACGACGGCCCTCCACGCGTCCAGGATCGCTTGCCGGTGGCTGTGCAGGTAGGCGGCGAGGGCCGCCAGATGATGCCCGAGGGTTTCCGGTTGCGGGTCGAGGCTCATCGCGCGACGGAGTATAGCGAAGCCATTACCACTCTCCTGATACATTTGCGCGCCATGGCCAGAAAAGATCCTCCGCCCCCCCCCGATCCAGAGAACGGAATGTGGCAGGGCCGCTCCATCGCGCGCCGCTTCGTTTCGCCGGACGGGCTGACCGTGCTCGTCGGGCGGACGGCAGAGGATAACGATATCCTGTCTTTGAGGCTCGCGGCACCCCGCGACTTCTGGTTGCATACCGCGGGAGAGTCCGGCTCCCACGTCGTCGTGCGCAACCCCGACGGGCTCGATCGTCTTCCGAAAGAGACGGAGCGCTTCGCGGCGTCGCTCGCCGCCGGCTACTCCAAGGCGCGCAAGGGGGGGCGGGTCTCCGTCCACATGTGCCGGGCGGAGGACGTGAGCAAGCCCCGCGGCCTGCCACCCGGCAAGGTCCAGATCGACCGCTTCAAGAGCGTCCAGGTCGCTCCCTGGCGGCCGGACATGGAGGAGTAGCCCGCTCCCGATGCTCAGGAGGCGGTCGCAGGCACCGGTGCCGCGGCCGGTCCGCGCCGGATGAGGAGCAGCGCTCCCAGATAGATGGCCAGAGTCAGCAGCACCAGCGCCTGAAAACCGAGCGCCATCGACAGCATGCTGGCCACGCCTCCCACGAGGGCGCCGAGGAGATTGCTTCCCAGGGCCAGATCCTTCCGCTCGCTCCGCGCCCACAGAGAGACGAACACGAGGCCCGAGAAGTAGACCGGCAGGGCGAAGAACATCCCGCCCGCCAGAACCCGGACCGCTCCCGGCAGGCCTGCGAGCCAGGAGGTGGGGACCAGGGCCAAGGCGATCAAGGTAAGGATCAGCCCGGCGAAAGGCCAGCCCGCGGGATCGATCTTCAGCCGGCTCGCCGTCAGGTTGGCGAGCAGCGCCATGGCGAGGATCGCCCCCACGACATAGGCGTTGACCGTCCAGGTCGTGCCGAAGAGCAGGGCGGCGCGGCTGACTCCCGAGACTTCGAGGAGCATGAATCCAGCCCCCAGGAGGAGCATGGTGAGATTCAGATCCTCCCCCGGACGGAAAAGTCGCCGCCGCAGGATCAGGCCGATGCCCAGGCAGATGGCGCCGATGAGGAGGTGATACTTGGGGATCCTCCGGCCGGGAAGATAGAGGTAGGGCCAGTTGTCGCTGGGGACCTCGGTCTCGTCGGTCCAGATTTTGTCCGGCAGGAGACCGCCGGCCACCAGAGGATCACCGGCGGCGCGGGCGCGGATGGCGGCCAGGGTGCGGGGCGATCCGCCGACCAGCATGAGCCCGCCCCAGCCGAGGCAGGGCCGCGGCCGGAACTGGAGCGCCAACGGCGCCGTGCCGAACGTGTCGTTCATGAGCCGGGCGAGCCGCTGCGAGATCCATGCGGTCTGCGGCTGGAAGAAGAGGACGACCACGCCGTCCGGAGCGAGCAGCTTCTTCATGTCCGCGAAGCTCTCCCGCGTGTACACGAAGTGATCGAGCCGCACGTTGGAGTAGGCCGACGGAGTCGTGTGGGAGTCGAGGAGGCCGAACCAGACGAGGTCGTAGGTGGACCGGTCGCGGCGGAAAAAGGCGCGGGCGTCGTCGACCGTGACGCGGACGCGTTCGGAGGCGTAAGGCTGGTTCGGGTGGTATTTCCGTCCCCAGTCGAGGATCACCGGATCGATCTCCACGGCGTGCACCGAGCCCGCCCCGGCCCGCAGAGCCGCGGCCACGTCATTGCCCGAGCCGGCGCCGACGACGAGCACCCGATCCCGCCGGCCGATCAGCTCGTACGGCAGAGAGGCGCCATGAGGAGCAGCGCCGCGGCAGCCCAGCGGAGCGCCTTCCGCTCATCGGTCCGCCCCGCCAGCAGGGCGAAGGCGGGGCCGGCCACCAGGAACCAGAGCCAGGGGGGCGTGCGGGCGAGGGTCGCCGCGTTGAACAGGGTGATGCCAACCAGGCTGCCCAGGAGGTTCGCCGTGTAGGCGGGGATCGGGCGCGGGGCACTGTCCATCCAGCGGCCGAGCCACTGTCCGAGAGGGTGGAAGGTCTGGGCCACGGCCCGGAGCAGGCCGAGGGTCACCGCCAAAGCGAAGGTGATGAGGGGGACCCGCAGATACGAGGCTCCCTGCCCGACATTGCTGAACCAGACGTCCGCGTCACCGAACGCCAGAAGCCCCTGAGTCACTGCCTCGCCGAGCTCCCAGCCGAACGGATCGCGGACCACCAGGATGGTCAGGGCGAGCGCGAGCGCCGCCGGGAGCAGGCGAATCGGCTGGCGCGAGCTCCGGCTCCCCAGGCCGAGCCCGAGGAAGGCCGCGACCAGAATGCCGTTCTGGACGTAGGAGAAGACGCGAAGCTCGGTGGCGATCCACCGGATGAGCAGCATCTCCACAAACAGGATCAGCGCGGAGAGCAGAAAAATTTCGAGCAGCAAACGGCGCGCGGAACCGGACATGAAACCCCTTCCCCTTGGAGCTGGAAAAATGCGAGGGGAAGGGTAGCACAGGACCCCGAAGTGAAATCAGAGTCCCTTCAAGACCTCCTCGGCCGCGCTCGCCTCCAGCCGGCCGGGCTGGTCGACCTTCAGGTCCTTGATCACGCCGTCTTCAATGATCGCGGCGTAGCGCCGGCTGCGGAAGCCCATGCCCCAGGGGCGAGAGTCGGACTCCAGGCCCATGGCGCGCGCCAGGTCGCCGTTGCCGTCCGCCAGCATCAGGATCTTGTCGCCGGTCTCGCGGGCCTTGGCCCAGGCGCCCATGACGAAGTGGTCGTTCACTCCGACGCAGGCGATGGTGTCGACCCCCTTCGCGCGGATGTCGTCCGCGTGGTCGATGAAGCCGGGCAGATGGTAGTCGGAGCAGGTGGGGGTGAAGGCCCCCGGGACCGCGAAGAGCACCACCTTCTTGCCGCGGCACAGCTCGGTCGTGGAGATGTCCTGACCATCGGCCATTTTGAGCTTCACGTCCGGAATCTTCTGTCCAATCTCGATCGCCATTCGCACTCTCTCCCTGTAGAAGTTGCGGGAGGGATCGTAGCAGGGTGAGGGCCTCTTACGCCGGCACCGCCGCGTGCATCTCGGCCTCAGCCTGTCCGAGCCGCAGGTACTCCTCCAGCGAGAAGCTGTCCACCTGGATCGCATCCTCCCGCGCCGCCGCCGCTTCCCGCGCCTTGTCCGCCTCGTCCTTCTGGATCAAACCCGCGGCGAGTGCCTCGTCGAGGAGAGATTCCGGAGAACCCGGCGGGAGCTGGCCGGCCTTGGAGGCCTTGGCGATCCGGTCGAGGATGGGCGTGGCTTCGGTGGCCAGGACGAAGGCGCGCTCCAGGCGGCCGAGGGCCTGCTGCGGATCGGCCGGGACGTACAGGCCGTTGGTCAGGCGGTCCCGCTGCGCTCCAGGACGGCGCAGGACGGCGGCTACCTGGGCACCCAGCGTGTCGGACGGCGGCTGGCCCACCGGGTTCGTCCGGCACCACCAGGCTCCGAACGTGCGGAGGAGCGGGGCGGCAGGGCCTTCGAAGTTCCGGTAGATCCCTTCGAAGGCGGTCTGAAGGCGGGCAAGGGCGTGCTCGACGCTCCAGCGCACAAGCGGCAGATCCTCCTCCTTGCCTTCGGCCTCGAAGCGGCGCAGGGCACAGAGAGCGAGATACAGCCAGGAGAGGACGTCCGCGAGGCGGCCGGTCAGCTTCTGGCGCATCTTGAGCCGGCTACCCAGCGAGAGCATGGCGAGATCGGTGAGCACCGCGAAGCGCGCCGAAGCCCAGGCGATCCGCCGCCAGTATCCGGAGGTCGGACCAGCGACCGGCGCGCGGGCCAGCCGGCCGCGGGTGGCGCCGAGCAGGACCGCGCGAACCACGTTGCCGAGGAAGAAGCGGGCATGCCGGATGAGAGTGCGGCGCAGCGCTTTGCCGTCCCCCGCCTCCAGGGCGCGGACCTCGCACAGGGCGAAGGGGTGTCCGCGCAGCGCTCCCTGGCCGAAGATGATCAGCGTCCGCGTCAGGATGTTCGCCCCTTCGACCGTGATTCCGATCGGCGCGCCGATGTGGCCGTTGGCCAGGAGGTTGCGCGGCCCGCGGCAGATCGCGGAGCCACTCAGGATGTCCATACCGTCCTGCACGAGCGCGCGCAGCAACTCGGTCTGGTTGTACTTGGAAATCGCCGAGAGGACGGCCGGCCGGTGTCCCGAATCCACCGCGCCGCACGTCCAGATGCGCGCCGCTTCCATGAGATAGGTCAGCCCGGCGATGCGGGCGAGCGGCTCCTCGATCCCCTCGAAGCGCCCGATATCGATACCGAACTGCCGGCGGACCGCACTGTAGGCCCCGGCAACCCGCGCCACGAATTTGGCGCCGCCCACCGATTGCGCGGGCAGCGAGATGGCACGGCCGGCCGAGAGGGCTTCCATGAGCATCTTCCACCCCTTGCCCGCCTGGTCAAGGCCCCCGAGGATGGCGTCCGCGGAGACGACCACGTCCTTCCCCTCGGTCGGACCGTTCGGGAAAGGGATGCCCAGGGGATCGTGCCGCTCGCCGATCCGCACGCCTGGCAGGTGGGTCGGGACGAGAGCGACCGTGATCCCCAGATCCTCGCCGCGCCCGAGGAGGTTCTCGGGATCGCGCAGGCGAAAGGCGAGACCGAGCAGGGTGGCGACCGGAGCCAGAGTGATGTAGCGCTTCTGCCAGGTGAGCCGGAGCGCGAGCGCGCCATCGCGGTCGCGAAACAGGACACCCTCGGAGCGGAGCGATGCGGCATCGGAGCCGGCCTCGGGCTCGGTCAGAGCGAAACAGGGGATCTCGTCGCCCCGCGCCAGGCGGGGGAGATAGTACTCTTTCTGCTCCGGCGTCCCATATTCGAGCAGCAGCTCGCCCGGACCCACCGAGTTGGGGATCAGCACGATCGCCGAGAGAGACAGCGAGCGCGATGCCAGCTTGCCAAAGATGGTGGAGAGCGCGAGAGCGGAGAAGCCATGGCCGCCATACGCCTCCGGGATCGCCAGCCCAAAGAACCGCTTCTCCTTCAGATACCGCCACACCTCCGGCTGCAGCTCGCGGGTGCGCGCCAACTCCCACTCGTCCACCATCGCGCAGACCTCCTCGACCGGTCCATCCAGGAAGGCACGCGCGCGCCCGCTCAGCTCCGGATACGGCTCCGCGAGCAGGCGCCGGAAGTCCGGCCGGCCGGAGAACAGCTCGCCATCCACCCAGACCGTGCCCGCTTCGAGCGCCTGGCGCTCGGTGGCGGAGATCCGGGGGATGAGGCCCTTGCGGCGGGCGAAGTCGATGAGGCGGGAGGACATAGCGACAGTCTACGCCAGCGAGATCGCTAAATCCTCTGGCTCGCGCCGCTCCTTCCGGCCCTCAGAGCGATGAATGAAATCCGGTTTTGTGCACTAGCTTATGTGTGACAGTGCAAGAAGGCTGCGGGAGGCGGCTGACTGCGTCCCGCTCGTTCACCCATCGCGCAAGGTCGTCCGTCACTTCGGTGACCGGCGCTCAATCCTGAAGGAGAGCTTTATGTCACGTAAGATCTTCACGCTGTTCGCCGTTCTCGTCCTCGTCGGCGCGGCCGCCTGGGCCAAGCCGCCGATCTACGTCAGCTTCGCCTCGGACGACTACCACGAGGGCCCGACCTTCACCGGCCTTGGCCCTGAGATCCACGGCAAGGCGCACCGCCGAACCTCTCCGGCGGACAGTTCAAGGAGGAGTTCAAGGCCGAGGGCAGCTTCTCGGGCGAGGGCGGCAACTAGCCCGGGCCAGGCAGGCAGGAACGTGATGTCCGCCGGCGGCTCGAGGGAGCCGCCGGCGGCATCGGAGCGATCACCTGACCGGGGCACGCGCGCAGCGCGTTCCCGGTCGGGTGCTGGAGAGGCGATCAGTACAATTCCGCAAGCACCGCAAACGTAATGCTGCCGTTATAGTTTGTGTCGTATCGCTCACCCGAATCGCGCAGACCGTAGGTCGCCGTGACGGTAACGGTGTTCTGGGTGATCGAGCTTGCCAATTGGACGGTCAGCTTGCCGAATTCTTTGCCGTCGAGATCGCTATATTCGGACATGAAGCCGGTCAGGCAGGCAGCCGCCTCCCGCACGGGCTTATCGAACACAACCGTGGTGTTTGCTGTTCGCGGGCCTGTATCCTTCGCCTTCGAGAAATCGAGCTGTCCGCTTCGGATCTGCATGGTGGACCTTTCCTTTCTGGCGTCGGGGCGCCAAATTGTGCACGCCGGCGTTCCGTAAGCGTGCGGTTATTTCCCTGGTCTAAAGGCAAGACCGGGGCCAACCCTGGCGAGAGCCTGAAAAACAGGCTTAAACGATTGAAACAAGGAGAGATTGGGGAAAACGAGGGAAGGAGGGTGGAGCGCTGAGTCTAGCGCTTCCGCTAGACGGTCTCGCGGAAGCGCTAGACCAAAGAGGTCCTCTGGCACTAGTTGGCTGCGGCAGATATCGCAGGGCCACGGAGGCTTCCGCAGCCGTGGCGGAGCCTTACAAGCTAGCCGCTGAAGGTTCCGTAGGTTGCGCGGAATGTTCCACGTGTCGCATTGAACGTGTCACGACGGACTTTGAAGCCTCCGTGGCTCGGCGGAGGGTTCCGCGGCTCCCGGCGGAACTTTCCGCGCGCGCTGCTTGACCTGTCAGGGCCGACTTTGAAGTTTCCGCGGCTCTGGCGAAAGGTTCCGCTCGGCCCGAGAAGCCTTCCGTAGCGGAGTCTTTAGACTCAGCAGTGGCCAAGGTGCCAACCGTGCCACGCTTGGGGCAGACGAAGCCGTTCCATCTATAGAGGCGCTTCCCTCTCAGACCACTCCCGGATCTGGTTTCCTCTGACGATCCAGAGCTTGCCAGTCAGCGACCTCGATCGGGACATCGAAGTATCGGCCCCTTGCTGTTTCCGCACCGTAGAGGAGACAGGCGCGAACGTCTTCTTCCTTGAGCTGTGGGTACTCCTGAAGCAGCTCGGCCATGGTGGTACCTGTCGCGAGGAAGTCCAGGATCAAGGAGACCCAGATCCGGGTCCCGCGGATGCAGGGTTTTCCGAAGCAGACGGTGGGCTGAATGGAGATCCGGGAAAGAAGATCTTCTCGCGTCATGAGTTTCTCCTCGAACAAAGTCTAGCAGGCTGCCCTCGCTCCGGTCGGATCTCTCCAGGAATATCGTCCCACCAACCTCTGTTGCAACAGACGATGGCGGGAAAGCTCAGCACCGAGATCCGGCAAAGCAAGCCGTTCGAGAGTCTGGAGGAAGAGGTCTTCCTGGCTCTCCAGCGGACGGCGGCGCTGCTGCTCCGCCGGGTGGGCCGGGAGATGGAGGCGCATGATCTGACCCCGGCCCAGCACAACGTGCTGCGCATCCTGCGCGGCGCCCGGCCGGATGCTCTGACCTGCGGGGAGATCGGGGAGCGACTGGTCAGCCCGGGGCCGGACGTCACGCGCCTGCTGGACCGCCTGGAAAAGCAGGGGCTCATGGAGCGTCTGCGGGACGAGCAGGACCGCCGGATCGTCCGGGCGCGCATCACCGAGAAGGGGCTGGCGGTGTTGGACGAAATCGACAAGCCGGTCGACCGGGTCCTCCGCGAGCTTCTCGGGCATCTGGGCAAGGAGGATCTTCAGCGGTTCATCGAGCTTCTGGAGCGGGCGCGAGAGAAGGCCTGAATTTTTTTGGACGAATGCCTGTTCAAACAGATGTCGTTGCGAGGTCGAAAGGAGAGAGTCATGACGAAGCAGATCGAAGGCGTCCACCATGTGACCGCGATCGCTCGCGATCCGCAGGCGAACGTAGATTTCTATGCAGGCGTGCTGGGGCTCCGGCTGGTCAAGAAGACGGTGAACTTCGATGATCCCGGGACCTACCACTTCTACTATGGAGACGAGCAGGGCCGGCCGGGAACGATCATGACGTTCTTCCCCTGGCCGATGGCGCGGCGGGGCTCGCACGGCTCCGGGCAGGCCACGGCCACGGCGTTCTCGGTGCCCGAGGGCTCACTGGGGTGGTGGGCCGATCGCCTGAAGAAGCTCGGCGTCGCGGCCGAGGAGCCAAAGGCCTGCCCAGGCTTCGACGAGGAGGTGATCACGCTGCTCGATCCGGACGGGTTGAAGCTCGAGCTGGTCGCCCGCGCCGGTGATAGCCGCGAGCCGTGGACCGGCGGCTCTGTGCCGGCGGAGCATGCGATCCGTGGCTTCGAAGGGGTGACCCTCACCGAGTGGAACCCGGAAGTGACGGCTGGGGTGGTGCGGGATTTCCTGGGCTTCCGGCCGGCCGGCGAAGGGAAGGACCGCTTCCGCTTCGAGGCCGGCGCCGGGGGGCCGGGTACGCGAGTCGACATCCTGGCCCGGCCGGACGCGCCGCGGGGGCACGTCGCGGCGGGCACGGTGCATCACGTGGCCTTCCGGGTGGCGGATGATTCGACCCAGGTGGCCTGGCATACCGAGCTGACCGAGGAGGGTTTTCCCGTGAGCCCGGTCATGGACCGGCAGTACTTCCACTCGATCTACTTCCGCGAGCGGGGCGGTGTGCTCTTCGAGCTCGCGACCGATGCGCCGGGCTTTGCGACGGATGAGACGGTCGAGGGGCTGGGGAGCTCGCTGCGGCTGCCGGCCTGGCTGGAGACGGACCGGCCGAGGATCGAGGCCATCCTGCCGCCGGTCGAGGTGCGGGACGTCGCGACTCTGACAGGAGGTGTGAAGTGACGCGGAACGAAATTCGTCAGGGGATCCATCAGGGGCAGCCGGCCGTCGCGGCCGGCCGGCCCCTGCGGGAGGCGGATACTGCGGTGGTGATGGTGCACGGGCGCGGTGCGAGCGCGGAGTCGATCCTGACGCTCGCGGACGAGCTCGGCCGGCCGGAGCTGTCCTATGTGGCACCGCAGGCGGCCGGGTCCACCTGGTATCCCTACAGCTTCATGGCACCCATCGAGCGGAACGAGCCGTACCTGTCGTCGGCGCTGGATGTTTTGGAGGGATTGCTGGCACAGCTGGAGGCCGAAGGCATCCCGGCGGAGCGCACAGTCCTCCTCGGGTTCTCCCAGGGAGCCTGCCTGACGCTCGAGTTCGCCGCGCGCCACGCGAAGCGCTACGCCGGTCTGGTGGCGCTGTCGGGCGGGCTGATCGGTCCGCCCGGCACGCCGCGGGACTATCCAGGCTCGTTCGACGGCACGCCGGTGTTTCTCGGCTGCAGCGACCGGGATCCGCACATCCCCGAGGAGCGGGTGCACGAGAGCGCGGAGGTTTTCCGGCGGATGGGCGCGCAGGTCACCGAGCGGATCTATCCGGGGATGGGGCACACCGTGAACGAGGACGAGCTGTCGTGGGTGCGGGACCTGCTGGGCTCGCTGGTCCGGAGCCCCGCCTCTCGCCCCTGACAGTCCGATATGATGCCTCCTCTCTTTCCTGGAGGCCTCATGAAGAAATCCATCGCTCTCGCGCTTCTCGTCTCACTCTACGCCCTTGGCTCGGCTCGGGCCGAGATCAAGCTCCCGCAGCCGAGCCCGGGCGCTTCGGTCAAGACGGTCGTCGGCACCACGGACGTAGCCATCGAGTACCACCGGCCCGGGGTGAAAGGCCGCAAGATCTGGGGCGATCTCGTGCCCTACGGCCAGGTCTGGCGTCTCGGCGCCAACGAGGCGACCACGATCACCTTCGCCGATCCCGTCAAGGTCGAGGGCAAGGACGTGCCGGCCGGCACCTACGGGCTCTTCGCCATCCCCGGGCAGGACAAGTGGACGCTGATCCTCAACAAACAGCCGAAGCAGTGGGGCTCTTACTTCTATAAGGCAGAGGAAGACCTCCTGCGCTTCGACGTCCAGCCGCAGACCGGCCCGTTCACCGAGTGGATGGCTTTTCAGATCACTCCGTCCGGCAACGGCAAGGCGGTCGTCGAGATGGCCTGGGAGAACCTGCGGGTCCCGTTCACCGTCGAGAGCGACGTGGATGCCATGACCTGGAAGAGCATCGATGACACCCTCGCGGGAAAGCCGGGCTGGGAGGATTACCAGACCGCCGCCCACTACGCTCTCCAGAAGGAGCAGCGTCTGACCGACGCGATGACCTGGATCGACAAGGCGATGGCTCTGCAAGAGAGCTTCTGGAACCACGAGACCAAGGCCAGGCTCCTGCACAAGGCGGGGAAGACCGAAGATGCCCTCGCTCAGCTCGACAAGGCGATTGCGCTCGCCCAGGGCAAGGCCCCGAAGGAGTACATCGCCGGGCTGGAGACGACGAAGGCGGAGTGGAAGAAGGGGGCGTAGGGGAGATCAAGGGCCTAAAGGACAAAAAGGACATCAAGGACTTAAAAGACACCGGCTGCTTCAGGATTCTTTCGTCCTTTTTGTCCTTTAGGTCCTTTATGTCCTTTCTTCAGCTTCCGTCTGGTAACCCAGGGCCGCCCGAAAGATCGCGTTCAGCAAGATCCCCAACGTAATCGCAATCACCACCGCATTCGCCAGAAACAGCTTGGCGATCGGAGGCAGCCCTGCATACCACTCGGCCTGCGTGGTGACGGCGGGCGGCAGGGTGAGCGCGGCGATCAGGGTGATGGCGGTGGTCAGGAGCCAGGCTTCATCCTTCGAGCCGCAGGCGATCAACCGCAAGCCGACCGTGGCGATCATGCCGCAGATCACCAGGAAGACCGCTCCCACGATCGGCCGCGGGATCAGCACCAGCAGGGCGCCAAATTTCGGCGAAAGCCCGTAGAGCAGCAGGAGCAGGGCCGCGACCTGGACCACCCGGCGGCTGGCGACGCGCGTGGTGGCGATGACTCCGGTGTTCTGGCTGTAGGTGGTCAGCGGCAAGCCGCCGAAGAGAGGACCGATGGCCGAAGCGATCCCTTCGACGGTGATGCCGCGGCGCATGTGCCGCACCTTGTAGGTGATGCCGGAGACGGCGCAGGTGCCGGCGTAGTCTCCGATCGATTCGGCGATCGAGCCGAGATAGCCGACGAGGACACCGAAGACCGCTCCCGCCGCGAGCTCCCATCCGAGGCCGGGACCGCCAAAGGCGAAGAGCCGGGGCAGGCCGAACCAACGCGCGCGCTCCAGGGCGGAGAAATCGGCGCGGCCCATCGCGCCGGCGATCACCACGCCGAAGAGGATCAGGCTGAAAAAGATGGCGCCGCGCGCCAGGACGCCGAGCCCCAGGCGATGTCCGATCACCGTCAACACGAGGATCGAGAGGACCGCGCCGGCAGCGAGGGAGAGCAGAGTCGGATCGGGATGGTTGAAGATCCAGCCGCCCGCGACGCGGGCGAGCGAGATGCCGATGGTGAGCACCACGATGCCGCAGACGTAGGGCGGCAGGAAGCGGCGCAGCGGCTTGAGCACGCCACTCGCGCCCACCACGATCTCGAAGAGGCCGCCGATGAAGCCGGCCATCCACATCGCGGGAGCGCCATAGATCGCCCCGGCGGTCGCCATGGCCCCTGTATCGGTCGCCGACGGTCCGAGCACGGATGGCAGCCGGTTCCCCCAGGTGGCGTTGGCGAAGGTGGAGAGGCCCATCAGCACGAGACAGGCGGAGATCATCGCGGCCGCCTGCTCGGAGCTGTAGCCGACGGCGCCCGCCACGATGAGCGGCAGGACGTACGGCGACACGTCCACGAGCGTGTGCTGCCAGGCGTAGAGCAGCGTTTCGAGAGGTGGCGGCACGTCGTCGACGCCGTACACGGGCACGACGACTTCGAGGTCCTCCTGCCAGACGCGCTCGTCGTCGCTATCCTTCCGACTGTGCCGGCTCATGCCGCCTCATAGTACTCCCGCCACCGGCTCGAACGACCCCCTTCCCTATCCCCGCCGCGGGTGCATCAGCCGCAAAATCCCCAGCAGGCTCTGTGGCGCGTGCGGGCTGGTGCGCCATTTCCGGCTCTTTCGGGTGAGCTCCGCGGCAACCTGCTGCGCGGCTTCCGTGCCGGCGATCAGCATGCCCGTCGCCGCGAGGCGGCTCGCCTCCAGGCGCTGGACCACGTTGCGGGCCTGGTCCTGGGCTTCGGCGTTCTGCAGCCAGATCAGGACGCCGGCGCAGTCGGGCACCAGGGCCGCGAGCTGCGGCGGCTCCGACGGAGTGAGCACCTGGACGTGGAGCGCCAGACGGCCCTTGGTGCTCGGGAAGATGGCGCTGCCGGCACTGCGCAGCTCGACGTGGTCGATCAGCGTGCTCAGCCCCGCGTTGGCCGGGAAGCCGGGGGCCACCTCGATCAGGCGGCGGAGCCTCGGCCAGACCGCCGGCTCCACGAGCACCAGACAGGGGAGAGGGTCCACCGGGAGGCCCGCCGTCACGGCCGCCGAGACCAGGTCGGCCACGGCGATGTCGAAGACGATGGCGTTCGAGATCTCCATCGTGTTCTGGGGCGACGCTCGCGGCGCCTGGTCGCGTGGCGCCACGTTGCCGTGCTCGCAGAGGCAGGCCACGGCGAGACGCGTGGTGAGCGGCGCCTCGGTCTCGTCCGCGATGAGGTCGAAGAGCCGGGTCCCGGGCTGGAGGCGGACCCGGGAAAGGACGCGTTCGAGCGGGAGATCCGCGATGTCCGGATCGGTCGGGAGATCCTCGCTGACCACCACCAGAGGATCCCCCGTGGCGGGCAGGAACTGCCGGCGCTTTTCGAGCTCGTCCTTGAGCCAGGCCGCCTGCATCAGCAGCTCATGCATCGACAGGTCTTCTGATGTCCGGGCTGGAACCTCGCCGGACCCGGCGGCGTCGAAGCGGAAGCTTCCTTCCTCGACCGAGAGCAGGGTGAGCAGCGCCTCACTGCCGCGCAGCCCTTGCCAGCGGGCCGCCACCAACTCGCCTTCCCGCAGGTCGATGGTGCCCGAGCCAGCGCTGCCGCGCACCCGCAGGTGGCCGGTCTTGCTCACCTGCCGCAGGTACTGGAGCACGGCCCAGAGCGGATGGTTGGCGAGATCCCCCTGGAGGAGCTGGAGGTTGGCGATGCGGCTGCCGAGGAGCCGCTCGGCCCGGATCTCCAGCTCCTCCGGGTCGAAGGGGCGGACCAGGCAGTCGTCGGCGCCGGCCCGCAAGACGGCCACGCGCCAGGCCGGCTCGTTGTTGTCCGAGAGCACCACGATCGCCACCGAGCGGGTGCCGGGGCGGGAGCGCAGGCCGCGAATCGGCTCCAGGGAGCCCGCGAGATCCTCGGGCAAGGCGAGCACCACCAGCTCGATCTGCCGCTCGTCGACGAGCTCGGCGGCCCCCGCGGCGCCGGCGAGCATCTCCACCTGGTGGCCAGCCACGCGCAGGCGGTCTTCCAGAACCGCCGCGGACACTGGGTCCCTCTCGATCAGCAGTAGCTTGGCCATTGAGTCCCCCGAAATGCCTTCCCCGAAGACGTCATTGTATCTATGAGCGCGATGATAAACTCCCCGTCTCGACCGCGTGCCGACCAGAAGAAGACCGGAGACGAGGAGGAGATCCTCTCTTGACCGAGTTCCTGAACGCAATCCTGGCATTTCCCACCGTCGTGTACACCATCCTCCTCGGAGTGGTGGTCGTCTACTGGCTGTTCGTCCTGCTGGGCGCCCTGGACATCGACCTCCTCGGCGACGCGGATCTGCATGGCCACGCCCACGCCGATCTTCATCTGGACGGCCACGGGCATCTGGACGGCCACGGGCATCTGGATGGCCATGTGCATCTGGACGGCCATGGGCACCACCCTGGGGATCACCACGGGGACGCCGAATCGCCGGGAGGGCTGGCGGGCCTGATCCAGTCTCTCGGCCTGGGCGGCGTGCCGGTGACGCTGACGCTCAGCGTCCTCATCCTGGCCGCCTGGAGCTTCTGCCTCGGCGCGCTGGAGCTTTTCGGCTCCACGGGCTGGACCAGGGTGGCGGCGCCTCTGCTGTCCCTGGCGCTCGCCGTGCCGGTCACGGCGGTGCTCGTCCGCCCGCTGCGGCGGTTCTACGCGACATTCGCGGCGCCGAGCCACCGCGACCTTCTGGGCAAGATCTGCACGATTACGACCCTGCGCGTCGATGAGCGCTATGGGCAGGCGGAGGTCGAGGACGGCGCCGCCGGGCTGATCGTGCAGGTACGTTCCACCATCCCGGGCCGCCTCCACCGCGGTGACCGGGCACTGATTTTCGAATACAGAGACGAGGTCTTCTACGTGGAGCCGGTGAATCAGGCGCTGCAGAGGGACCTCGAGAAACTGAGCTCGTAGAAAGGGGTCGACACCATGGATGGTCTGGCTGGTTTTACGGTGCTCGCGATCATTGGAGTTATCGTCCTTTTCGTGTTGGGAGGCCTCGCCGTCTGGGCCAAGTTCTATCGCATGGTGGAACAGGGCAAGGCGCTCATCATCAACAGGGTGGGCGCCGCCGAGCCGGAGGTCACCTTCACCGGCAAGGTGGTCTACCCGATTTTCTACAAGGCCGAGATGATGGATGTCTCGATCAAGACGATCGAGATCGACCGCCGCGGCAAGGAAGGCCTGATCTGCAAGGACAACATCCGCGCGGACATCAAGGTCACCTTTTTCGTCCGCGTCAACAAGACGCGCGAAGACGTGATCAAGGTCGCCCAGACGATCGGCTGCGCCCGTGCCTCGGATCAGAGGACCCTGGAGGAGCTGTTCAACGCGAAGTTCTCGGAGGCGCTCAAGACCGTCGGCAAACAGCTCGAGTTCGTCGACCTCTACACCAAGCGCGACGAGTTCCGCGACCAGATCGTCCAGGTCATTGGGCGCGACCTGAACGGCTACGTCCTCGAGGACGCCGCCATCGACTTCCTCGAGCAGACGCCGCTCTCCTCGCTCGATCCGGACAACATCCTCGACGCGCAGGGCATTCGCAAGATCACCGAGCTGACCGCGATCGAAAAGGTGCGGACCAACGAGTATGCGAACAACGAGCGCAAGCTGATCAAGAAGCAGGACGTCGAGGCCGCCGAAACGATCATGGAGCTGGAGCGCCAGCAGGCTGACGCGCTCTCCACCCAGCAACGCGAGATCCTGACCATGCGCGCCCGCGAGGAGGCCGAGACCGCGAAGGTCTCCTCCGAAGAGCGCCTCAAGGCCGAGCTGGCGCGCATCAAAGCCGAAGAAGAGATCGCGATCCAGGACCAGAACCGCCACCGGCAGGTCGAGGTCGCGGAGAAGAACCGCGAACGGGTCGTCAAGGTCGAGACCGAGCGCGTGGAGAAGGACCGCGCCCTGGAGGCGATCTCCCGCGAGCGCGAGACCGAGCTGCAACGGATCGACAAGGAAAAGGCCCTGGAGATCGAGCGCAAGAACATCGCCGAGGTGGTGCGCGAGCGCATCATGGTCGAAAAGACCGTGGCCGAGGAGGAGGAGCGGATCAAGCAGGTCCGCCTGGTCGAAGAGGCCAGGCGCACCAAGGAGGCGATGATCATCCACGCCGAGGCCGAGGCCCAGGAGCGGCTCGTCAAGGACATCAAGGCTGCCGAGGTGGCCGAGCAGACCGCCAAGCACAAGGCCGCGGAGAAGCTCACCCTGGCCGAAGCCGATCTCGAAGCCGCCGACCGGCTCGCCAAGGCCAAGCTGCGCCTCGCCGAGGGCATCCAGGCCGAGGCCGCGGCGCCGGGGCTCGCCGAGGTGAAGGTCAAGGAAGCCGACGCCGTGGCCATCGAGAAGGTCGGCCAGGCCGAGGCGCGGGTGAAAGAAGCCGCCGCCGCCGCTTCCGAGAAGCAGGGTCTCGCCGATGCCTCGACGCTGCGCGAGCGCGGCCTCGCCGAAGCCGTCACCATCCGCGAAAGGCTGACCGCGGAAGCCACCGGCATCGCCGCCAAGGCCGAATCCATGCGGGCGCTCGACGACGCGAGCCGGCTGCACGAGGAATACCGCCTGCGCCTGGAAAACGACCGCGCCATCCAGCTCGCCGAGATCAAGGCCCGCCAGGAAGTCGCCGAGTCCCAGGCCCACGCCCTCGGCGAGGCCTTCAAGACCGCCAAGATCGACATCATCGGCGGCGACAGCCTGGTCGTCGACCGCATCCTCGGCGCCGTCTCCATGGGCAAGGCCGTGGACGGCTTCGTGAGCCGCAGCGATACGGCGAAGACGCTGCTCCACGACTACCTCGAAGGGGACGCGAGCCTGGCGCAGGACCTCAAAGAGATCCTCTCCCGGCCGTCCCTCTCCGCCCAGGATGTCCAGAGCCTGACCCTCGCCGCCGTCCTCTCGCGGCTGATGTCGAAGGGCAACGGCCAGCACAAGGACGGGCTGAACGCGCTCCTGGAGAAGGCGAAGGAGCTGGGAATCGATCAGACACGGATTTGAGACCTCACCCCCCTGGCCCCCCTCTCCCATCGCCCCCCCAAGCCCCCGGGAGAGGGGGGAACCTCCGGGATCGGAGTCTTTCTCCCCCTCTCCCGGTTGGGGGCGGGGCGATGGGAGAGGGGGCCGGGGGGTGAGGTTCAGAGCTTCAACGACCGAGGTACTTCCGAATGTCCGTAGCCGAACCCCAGCCGCCCACCGTCGACCGCGGCACCTACGAGATCATCCGCGACCGCCTGCTCGCGCAGGCGCGCCAGCTCGGCGACAAGGTCGACGCGCTGAACGCGCGCCGGCTCGAGTTGTTCGGCGGCGGCGAGATGACCGTGATCGGCAGCGAGCGCATCCGCACCGAGCACAATTGCGTGCCGCGCGACATCACGGGCGTCGGCAACAAGCTGCTTCTGGGCTACAACGTCTTCTTCGGCCTGAAGAGCGCCATTCAGGTTTCGGACGTCTTCAGTCTCTATACGTTCGCAGCAACGAAAGGCGCCCAGGGACAGACGGTTCTGGAGATCACGCCGCTGCCGGCGGGATCTCCCGGATATTTCCTGGATGATCCGAAGTTCGTCCGCGACTTCCAGGAGCTGTACCACTATTACAAGGACACCCGGCTCCTGCTGTTGCGCCGCCTCGCGGACGGCAAGCTCCTTGCCGTCTTCCAGATCGGCGCCGCGCTCTCCGATATCAAGGTTTTTCGCTGGGCGGTCGACCCGGAAGGGAACGCCACCTACATCGACAACCGTGGCGAGCGCGATCATGTGTATCCGCCGTCCCACGACTTCGAGTGGACGCTCACGACGCGCGAGAACCATCGCCGCGGCCGGCACCCGCACGTCTCGATCCTCGACGAGGTGTTCGTCGAAACGATCGGCGGCGACCTCACGATCAAGGTCGAGAATAACACCGAGACCGGGCGAGGCATCTGGAGCGAGCCCGTCGCCGACGCGAATCAATCGCTCGACGACGCACAGATCCTCTATGCCAAGCTCGGCAGCCTGATCCTGCTCAAAATCCTTCCATACCGGGAAGAGGCTTGGCGTTACCTGGTTTTCAATACGCTCACCAAGCAGGTCAGCCGCATCGACGCGATCGGCCAGGCGTGCGTGCAGCTCCCCGAGGACCACGGCCTGATCTTCCCGGGCGGCTACTACCTGCGGAGCGGCGAGACCAAGATCTTCGACCTGCCGAGCCAGGGGATGGAGTTCAAGCGTGTGCTCAGCTCGCCCAACGGCGAGGATGCGCTCTATCTCTTCCAGAAGCCGGATGAAGGGCTGACGGTCATGCTGCCGTACAACATGATCCGCCGGCAGGTGCAGAACCCGATCCAATGCCATGGCTTCAGCTTCTTCCGCGACGGCAAGATGGTGATCTTCCGGAGCACCTCGAACGAGCCCGCGCGCGTCCACACCATGCAGGTCTGGCAGACCCCCTTCGCCTCCGCCGAGCACGCCGCGGCGGCGCCCCATACCGGTACCTATCTGGAGAAGATCGGCAACGCCGACCTGGTGCGCGGCATCTCCGACCTGCTTTCGCTGCGCCGCGCCGTCGAGGACCAGAAGCCAACGCTCCGCATCTATGAGGACCTGATCGCCGCCACGACCCGGACGATCGACGCCTACCACTGGCTCGGCAGCCCGGACGCCGGCGACCTCCTCGGCACCCTCCGCGAGGTGCTCGCCACCGCCGAGCTGATCGTCGGCGAGTTCGAGAAGGTCGAAGCCCTCCAGAAAGAGGCGGCCGGCGCCGTGGCCGGCGTGGGGGCGGAGCTCGCCGCGCTCGTCCAGTCCTTCCGTCCCACGGAGTGGAAGGAGGTCGACCGCTTCGTCGCGGCGCTCCGCGACCTGCGCTCCCTGCGCGGCCGGGTGATCAGCCTGCGCGAGGTGCGCTATGTGGACCTCGCCCGGCTCGATACGCTGGAAGCGGAGACGGTGAAGCAGAGCGATCTCCTCTCGGCCTCCGCCGTCGAGCTGCTGCGCACGCCCGAAGCCCTGTCCCCCTACCGGCAGCAGCTCACGGATCTGGAAGCGGAGATCGACCGGATCGCCACCGTGGCCCAGGCCGCGCCGGTGGGGGAGCGCATCGAAAACCTGGGCGCCGGTCTCGAGCTGCTCACGGAGGTCGTGGGCGCCCTGCCGATCGCCGACGCCACCGTGCGCACCGCGATCCTCGAATCCATCTCGGAGGTCCTGGCGCAGCTCAACCGCGTGCGCGCGCTCCTCTCCGGCCATCGTAAGGCGCTCCTCGAAAAGGAGGGGCTCGCCGAGTTCGGCGCCCAGTTCAAGCTGTTCAGCCAGTCCGTGGCCGGTGCGATTTCTCTGGCCGACACGCCGGAGAAGTGCGACGCGCAGCTCTCCAAGCTCATGCTGCAACTGGAGGAGATGGAGAGCCGCTTCAGCGAGCTCGACGAGCTCCTCCCGCAGCTCACCGCCAAGCGGGAAGAGGTCTTCGAGGCGGTCAGCGCGAAGAAACAGTCCCTCCTCGACGCGCGCCAGCGTCGGGCCCAGAGCCTGGAGCAGGCGGCCGCGCGCATCCTGGACGGCATCCGCCGCCGCGTCCAGACCCTTGCCACCGACGACGAGGTCAACGCCTTCTTCGCCTCCGATCCCATGGTCGCCAAGGTCCGCGAGCTGGTCGGCAAGCTCCGCGACTTGGCCGACACCGTGCGCGCCGACGAGATCGAAGGGAAGCTCAAGTCCGCGCGCCAGGAAGCGGCCCGCGCCTTGCGTGACCGGCGCGACCTTTTCGAGGAAGGGGCGACCGGTGCCGTCATCAAGCTCGGCCGGCACCGCCTGAGCGTCAACACCCAGCCTCTGGAGCTGACCATTCTGCCGCGCGGCGAGGGGATGGCTTTCCATTTGACTGGTACGGACTTTTACGAGACCGTCGGCGATCCCGACTTCGAATCCACGCGGCCCTATTGGGTGCAGACGCTCGTCTCCGAGACGCCGGAGGTGTACCGGGGCGAGTCCCTGGCCGCGTCGATCCTCTTCGACGCCGAAGAGGGCAAGGCGGGCTTGAGCCTCGCCGGCCTGCGCCAGGGGGACCTTGTGGAGACCGTGCGCGCCTACGCCGCCGAGCGGTATGACGAGGGGTATGAGCGGGGCCTGCACGACCATGACGCGGCGTTGCTCCTCGGCAAGCTGCTCGGCCTCTACCAGGAGGCCGGCCTGCTGCGCTTCGGACCCCGCCCGCGCGCTTTCGCCGCTCTGTTCTGGGCCTTTTCCGACGACCCGCGGCGACCCCTCTGGGAGCTGCGCGCGCGCAGCCTGTCGCGCCTGCGTACCGCCTTCGCGCCGAGCCGCGAGAGCTGGGAGCTGACCCGCGAGCTGGCCCAGGCCGTCACCCGGTTCCTCGAAGAGAGAGGAATTCTCACCGCCGGCTCCGAGATGCTGGCTGGGGCCTACCTCGCCGAGGAGCTCGCCGCGAGCCCGGTCCGCTTCACCACCAGCGCCGAGGCGATTGCCCTGCGTGACGGCCTGCTGGCGCACCTTCGCGAGAGCGGCGAGGACCGTGCCTTCACCGAAGATCTCCGCGGGCTGGAGAGCGAGCTGGGTGCGCGGTATCGCCTCGCTCTCGCATGGCTGGAGGCGCACCTGGACCGGCTGGAGCCCGAGCTGCGCCCCGTTCTGGAAGAAGCGGCCGTTCTCCTTCTCACCGATCGAAAAATCGACCGCCAGACCTCCAGCGCGCCCACCGCCGTGCGGGTCGAAGGTCTCCTCGGGCAACATCCGCGGATCGCGCAGCGGACGATGGAGCTACGCCTCGACGAATTCCTCGCGAGGCTCGAAGCGTTCCGCCGCGAGCGCGTGCCCGGCTTCCGCGGTTATCAAGCCAAGCGGCACGAGATCCTGGCGCGGGAACGCGAGCGTCTGCGCGTTGCCGAATTCCAGCCGCGCGTCATGTCCGCCTTCGTGCGCAACCGGCTGATCGATCAGGTGTACCTGCCGCTCATCGGCAATAACCTCGCCAAACAGCTCGGAAGCGTGGGGGAAGGGAAGCGCACCGACTTGATGGGCCTGCTCCTGCTCATCTCGCCGCCGGGCTACGGCAAGACCACCCTGATGGAATACGTGGCCAACCGCCTCGGCCTCGTCTTCATGAAAGTGAACGGTCCGGCCCTCGGCCACGCCGTGCGCTCGCTCGACCCCGCCGAGGCCCCCAACGCCACGGCGCGCCAGGAAGTGGAGAAGATCAACCTCGCGCTCGAAATGGGCAACAACGTCTTCCTCTACCTGGACGACATCCAGCACACGGGCTCCGAGCTGCTCCAGAAATTCATTTCCCTGTGCGATGCGCAACGCAAGATCGAAGGCGTCTGGAAAGGGAAGACGCGCACCTACGACCTGCGCGGCAAGCGCTTCTGCATCTGCATGGCCGGCAACCCCTACACCGAATCCGGCGAGCGCTTCGAAATTCCGGACATGCTGGCCAACCGCGCCGACACCTTCAACCTGGGAGACATCCTGGCGGGGAAAGACGATCTCTTCGCCCTGTCCTATCTGGAGAACGCCCTCACCTCAAATTCGGTCCTGGCGCCGCTCGCCGCGCGCGATCCTGAGGACGTGCACAAGCTCGTGCGCCTGACGCAGGGAGAAGAGATCCCGGCCGATCAGCTCGCGCACTCCTACTCGGCCCTGGAAATTGCCGAGATTACCGGCGTCCTCCGGCATCTGATCAAGATTCAGCAGGTCCTGCTGCGAGTGAACCAGCAATACATCCTCTCCGCCTCGCAGGACGATGCCTACCGGACCGAGCCGCGGTTTCAGCTCCAGGGGAGCTACCGCAACATGAACAAGCTCGCCGAGAAGGTCGTCCCCGTGATGAACGAGAAAGAGCTGGAGCTCTTGATCGACGATCACTACGCGGGAGAGGCGCAGACCCTGACCACCGGAGCCGAGCACAACCTCCTCAAGCTCGCCGAGCTGCGAGGAAGGATGACACCGAAGCAGGCCGAGCGCTGGGCCGAGATCAAAAAAGGCTTCGCGAGAGTCCAGCTCTTCGGAGCCACCGAAGGAGATCCTGTCGCCCGAGTCACCGGCCAGCTCAGCCTCCTCTCCGACCGGATGGGAGACATCGCCCGGCACATCGAAACAGCAACGAAAGATGACGGGCAAGACGGCCTCGCCGCCGCCCTGACACCCTTCGTCGAGGCGCTCCAGGGGAACCTGCAAGCCCTCTCGCAAACCGAAACCAAGCGCCGCTCCGCCGCGAAGAAAGAAGCCGACGGAGACCACGTCCTGACGAAGCACGTCATCGAGCACCTCGGCCAGCTCGGCCTGCGCCTCGACCGTATCGGAGAGATCCTGCAAACCGCTGCCGCGGCCCGAGGCAACGGAGACGGAAACGGTCACCAGCCCGTGGTGTCAACCCTGCCGGCTGCCCCGTCGGCCGACCTGTCCCCCTACCTGGAGCGCCTCGACCGCACCCTGGCCACCCTGGCCACCGCTCCGCGAGGCGCCGAGATCATCCAGAGTCTGCCGCCGAACGTCCTGGAGCTCCTCGGGCAGATGGTGCACTCCGCCGGAGAGAACCTGCTCCCCCTCCTGCGCAACGTCGGCCGCAAGCTGAAGGGAAGCGACCTCGCCGACCAGCACCTTGAGGACATGATGGACCGGACCTTGAAGAGCTTCGACCAGCTCAAGGATTTGGCGGAGGCGCTACGGAAGATCGATACGCGGCGGGTGGCGCCATAGGACGAGTGGTAGAGTAGTCACCGAGGTGAGACGATGCTGCTGGACTATCTGACTGCCGCGATGGAACGAGCCCACTACGAGATTATCGAAGACGAAGAGCCCTATTATGGAGAGATTCCGGGCCTCCAAGGTATCTGGGCCAGCGGGGGCAGCCTGGAAGCTTGTCGCCGAAATCTGATGGTGGCCCTGGAGGATTGGGTTTTCTTCAGTATCTACCGGGGAGAGACTCTGCCTTCCATGGGAGATGTCAGTCTCGAGCTCCCCCGCAAGTCGGCATGAGCCGGCTTTCCCCGATTTCGCGGCGGGAGCTCGTCCAGCGCCTCCGTGAGCTGGGTTTTGACGGCCCCTTCATCGGTGGTCGACACGAGTTCATGGTCCGGGGATCAGTTCGCCAGATCCTCCCCAACCCTCACCGGCAGGAGATCAGCACGGATCTCCTGTCTCGCATCCTGCGGCAAGCGGGAATCGAGCGAGAAGAGTGGTTCTCGTGACGGAGCCGTGCCGGTCCTGTACGGCGGGTGGGGGGGTAGGCAGAGTCGCTTTCCCGCGCGACCTGTCCTGCCTTCTGGCATTGCCGGGCGTACCTGATTTTGCTAGGATTCCCCTCGGAGGCGATCGATGGCTGACCTGCTTGACCGGATCACAGTCAACCCAAACCAGTGTGGTGGCCGCCCCTGTATTCGCGGGATGCGGATCAGGGTGAGTGACGTTCTCGAGCTCCTGGCTGCCGGGCAGAGTCACGATGAGATCCTCCGGTCTTATCCCTACCTGGAATCGGACGACATTGCCGCTTGCCTGCAGTATGCGGCACGGCGCCTCGATCATCCGACGCTGGCCGCATAGGCGGTGGCTCCATCCTTTCCAGTCTGGGTTGACGCACAACTTCCACCAGCTCTCGCTGGATGGTTGCGCGACCTTGGAGAGAGCAACGCCCTTCATGTTGAGGATCTTGGCCCCGGCCGGTAGAAGGTGCCGTGGCCGGTGCCGAGCTTCAGCACGACCTCTTCGTGGGCCAGGGGCGGCGGCACGCCTGCGCGCAGCAGCGTCCGGACCTGTCCGACGACTTTGTCGGCATAGGCGCCGACGTCCGTGTTCCGCGGGCGGGGCTCGGAGATCACCACGAAGCCCCGCTTGGCGAAGTCCGCCAGGATCTTTTCGTACTCGTAGACTCCGAACTGCGGGCTCGTCGGGCGCACCCCTTCCTCCTCGATGATCCGGCCGTGCAGATAGATGAGGTAGTCCTGCCGGGGATCGATCTTGTCCGGCAGGCTGCGCAGCACGCGGCCGGCTCCGAGCGCCTTGGTGGGGATGAGGAGAAGCAGGAGGAAGAGGGCGAGGACACGGACGGTCATAGAGTTTTAGTATACCGCCGGAAAATTGGAGAGCGTCACTGGTCGATGCGGTTGACCCGCGGTTGGTGCGGCCCGACCCGAAGTTGATGCGATCTGATCCGAGATGGGGTAGTGGGGTATCCCCGTGTTGCTCCCCCGATTTCCGCCCGGGGGCTGGCATGAGATCGGCCGGAGGGGAGGGCCGGTCGTGGAGCGTAAATGAGAGCGGGGTCTCATACCAGGAAGGCTATGAGCTTGGCCGGCTGGTATGGCGTCAGCTAGACTCTCTCGAATGTCCTCTACCCTTCGAAGAGCCACTAAATGACAGATATGGCAGAATGGCACGAACGTCTTCGTACATGGATGAAGCAGACGCACGAAGATTTAAGCTCCAAGTGGTGGCTGTGGCCTATCGTCCTAGCTCTCGAGCTTATAAGGCATCATCTTTTTGCGACTGCCGACCATTGGCTAGCTGCGAGGAGCGGTCACGTGTTTGAAATCGCCCGCTCTATATTGGCTGCCAGTCCGATTGTATCAGTAGTCATCTTATCTCTCTTGATATTAACTGTACTTGCTATACACGCGTATTTTGACGTCAGAAAACGGGAAGTCCCAAAAGGTAGCACTCTTGCTGTCGTCAGATCTCGAATATGGCAAAGCGCTCCCGGCCCTCGAATTGTGCTAGGCGAGAGCGGGTTTTATGTGGACCCTGATAGGAATTTCGACGTGAGATCGCCTAAACACTCTTTTGTATTCGGGGTTCTGAATGCCCACCTCAAAAATGTTTCCGATCTAACCGCGCGCCAGTTGCGAGTCAAATTTACGTGTCACGGTGAGGGTGTGTCAGTACGATGGATGCGGGCCCGCCTTGACAATTCCAAACAACCTAGCCAGTGCGCGCCCGGAGAAGAGCCTGAATTTATTTTTGATCTTGCGCCAGGAGAAGAGCAACATATCAACTTTGTCATCAAGGAGCCACAGGGCGACGACTGCTATCTCTTCAATAGCGACAGCTACAATTACGAGCGCGCTCAAAATCCAGCATGGAAAATTGGCCCCGGTAGTTATACCATCTTGGCGGAACTGACAGGGCTTGAAGTCGTGAGGCGCTACGAGTGCGAATTTACCAACAAAGGGAGAGGACACTCGCTAAAGGTAAATGGTTCTAGCTGTGTCCCGCTCACAGATTAAGCTGCCATTGCACTAGTCATCAGATCCGAGACGCTCCAGGGCTTTCTAGCAATCCCTGCCGCCATCGCAGGAGTCATCCGAATAGTTTTGTGCATCCGCACGAAATTGTAATAAGCAAAGTACAGAGCGAGCGCAGCTCTCAAATTCTGCTTCTTCCGGCTGAAACCGTTGCTCAGTCTGGTAAACCGCCGGAGATGGGTCCGGAGCGTCCAATTGCTACGCTCGACATGTGAAGTACAAATCCGCTCTTCTTCTGGCGTACCTGAAACCACAATCTTTTCCTGACCTATCAGACGGGGAGGAGCATATCGCCTGCCTTCCTCCCCGCCTTCATTTCCAAACTCCTTGACGACTTGCGCGTAATCGACCCGAGCACCGAAAGCGTATTCAATCGCGCTCGGGTATCCCGGGAATCCGTCCGTCGTCAGTTGGAAGTCGCCAGCGGTCGCATTGCTCAACTTCACTATGAAATCATGCGCGTCCCAACTGTTACGCCGTCCAAGGTGCCATGCAAGGATGAGCTTGGAAGTGCGCTCGATTCCGATATAGCAGTAAGCGTCCCCCGCGTCAGGATTCGTGATTTTGTTCCGCTCCCGTGTTCCCTGCTTACAGTGGATGTAGGACCAGATTTCATCCGCCTGGACATCTTGCACAGGAACGCTCTGGATGGTCTCTTCCAGCATCCTCTCGCAACCTTCGCCGACCTGGACAAGCAGGCGAAGAATGGTCTTCTTCTCCGTGCCAGTGATCCGCTCGACGGCGCGAACCGAGGAGCCCTCGCACAGGAGGTTGAGGCAAAGCAACGCACGGTCAACCGGGATGCGCATGTCCCCAAGGACACGGTCCGGACGCTCGGAATGGGTCTTGCGGCAGGCGCGACACTGGAAACGCTGGTGTCCCTCGCGGGTCCGGCCGGACTTCTTGATGCTGTCGCTCTGGCAGTTGGGGCAGGTTGTCATGGTCGGCATCCTTTCGGGTGCCAGCCGTGCCATAATCGGGGTGTGGGGACCGTTTGGCTTCGGCTGGCGGTTTCTTAGGCCCGGGGGTCGTTGGCGCGACTGCCGGGCCGTTTTGTTTGCGTTGTCTCTGTCCTCCTCGACTCTGGAGTTAGTGTAGTCCCATTGGGAACCGATGTCAAGGACTTTGCCTGAGATTCTCCACTTGACTTGTAGTCCCATTGGGTCCTATGCTCCCGGGTATGGCTAGACCGAAGATAGAGGAATCGCGTCGACACACCGCGTCCATGCGTGTCCGTCTCCTGCCGGAGCACGATGCACTTATCCGGGAGGCCGCAGAGCACGCCCTACGGCGCAAGGGTTCAGGCGACTTGAGCGACTGGCTACGGGAGGTCCTTGTAGCGGCAGCTCGGCGCGAGCTGAAGAGGGACGGAGGAGAGGGATAGGACCGCTCTCCGCCGTTCGCCTGCCGTTTATCGCCGCCTGCCGCTCCGAGGTGCGCGCGGTATCAACCGCCTAGGCAGGCTTGCGGCGATGAGCCCGAGCTGCCAGCGGTAGAGCGTACGGGGTCCACTGAAGTGCGCCATGACTTCCTCCTTGACTTCGGGGAAGCCGTGGCTTAGGATGGTCTTGCTTAGGGAGCCTTATCCTCGGACCACGGTCCCGGGTCGGTTTCTAGAATGCCCGGCTCCGGCCGGGTTTTCGCTTTTACATCGAGATTTCCCTCAACATTTGTTTTGATTTGTGGGCTCTATACGCCCTAAAACCAAAGATAGAGTAGCCATCTCGAAAACCTGAGTCAACCGCGAGATTTTAAACCCGATATCTATTATTCGAATTAGTGAGCGTCGGCTCGCAATTAAATTACGAGCATACCCTTGCCGGCGATAGATCCAGGCCGCTAGAGAGACTCAGTAATCAGATGAAGAGATTTAACAGAGACGAATTGAGAAATTCGAAACAAAAACTTGAGCCCACTAATAGTGATAACAAAAGGGGCCGGCTCCCTTTCGGAAACCGGCCTCCCGGGTACTACGCTGATTCTCTTTGATGACGCTCGATGATTCTCCCCGGGTCCTGTAGCGGATCTCCCCGGATCATCACAGGCGCCAGCTCTGCCGCAAGAGCCCTGCACTGCCGGGAGCTCCGGAGGGTTGCGACGACCTTCCGGCCGGGGAGATGCACCAGCGTCCGCAACTTGTTCCCGTCCGGTCCGTGGCTTGTTCCCTGGTACACCCCAAACGGCGGGGAGACGACACCCCGGACCTCGATCTCTCTCCCGTCCATCAGCACGACCCGGAACCGCCCCAGATGCCACGCCAGAGGCAAGGGAAGCCCTGTCTTCACGCGTGCTTTCAGGTAGGCGTCAGCCGCGTCCGCAAGCCACGATCCGGCCGAAGCGTATCCTTCCGCGTCCGCCGCTCTCTTCCAGCGGATCGACTGCGCCTCTGTGGCACGGACAGAGAACGTCGCCACCTTCACCGCTTGCGCTCCTCTCGTGCGATCCGCCGCTTGAGCCGCTCGGCGTAGTCGTCGGCCGCGAGAGCCAGGAAGACGGGGATCGGGAGCCCCTTGACGCTCGCGGCGAGCCCCCATGCTTCGGCCTGTTCGAAGGTGCCACGAACGGCGTACCGGACCACGGCACCAGATGCCCACATGGGACGCGCCATGGTTAGACCTCCTGAAGCACGATGCCGAATCGGGATTCAGGGTCAGCAAGGATGCGGACGACTTCTACCTGCCTATCGGCTGGAGCGTTTCTCTCTGCCTCTCTGTCATCCCAGAAGGCGAACCAACGGCCGAACGCATAGACGACCGTCAAATCTGCTTCTTGAGGCGTGAAGCGCGGGATTTCCTCGTCCTGGTCGGTCGGTGTCCAGATGAGCGAGACGACGGCATCGTACAGCTCTCTCCTCAATGCTTCGGTGTAGTGAGTCAGTTGGAAGGCGGTAAACTGCGGGTGCTCGGCCATGGGGTCTAGTCCTCCATGTTCGGGTAGGTCTGGCGGGGAGGGTCACAGCTCTCCGTCAGGCCGCTTCTCTGGAATGGGGAAATGCGCTCTCCCCTGACAGGGAGATTAGGGCAGAATCAAGGCGGGAGAGTCAGCGACACACTAAAGCCCCACTACCCGAGATGGGAGCGATCCGCCCCGAGATGGAAGCGATCCGACCCGAGATGGATGCGATCTGACCCGCGGTTGGCGGGATCTGATCCGGAGGTCCAGAGGGCCTTCCCGAGGTCGGCGCGATTTGACCTGAAATGGGAGCGATCTGACCCGAAATGGGAGCGGTTTGACCCGAAAGTGGAGAAACACCACCCGAGGGTCAAGCCCGTTGAACCGAAGGTCCAGAGGTGCGCTCCGTGGGGCGAAGGTCGTCCGCCGAAGGTCAGATCGTTTCCATTTCGGGTCAGGTCCCTCGCCCCGCGGGTCGGGGTGCGTCCGCCGAAGGTCGAATCACTTCCATCCCGGGTCAGGTCGCGTGCTCCTCGGGTCGGACGCCGCCCGTCGCGGGGCGGATCGTTTCCGCCCCGGGTCAGACTGCAACCGTCGAAGGTCAAACCGCACGCTTCCTAGGTCAAGCCGCTTCCGCCGAAGGTCGAATCGCGCGCTCCGCGGGTCTGCCAGGAGCAGGGGGACCCTGCCGAAGCTACGGCGGCAGAGCCGTGCGGAGCCAGGCGTCCATTATACTTGAGGCCCAGCATGGCTCCGGTACCCGACGGGAACGACCCAATTCTGGCATCCGGGCTGGCTCTGGCCGCGCTCCTGAGGAAGGGCTACTCCTTGGACCCGTGGCACGGCCCGGCAACGGCAGATCTCTTGGGCGATGTGTCGTTCGCCGCCGCGGCCGCCCGGCCGCTCGCCAACGGCCACAGCATCTGGGAAATCGTCCTCCACATGACCGCCTGGCAACGGGAAGTCGCCCGGCGGCTCGGTAGCGCGGAGCCCCAGCTTCCGAAAGACGGCGACTGGCCGGCTCCTCCGATGCCGAGCCAGGATGCCTGGGATAGCGCACGAGCCGAGCTGGGCACGTCTCTCGAGCAGCTTGCAGCCGCCGTCTCCGCTCTGTCCGACGAAGACCTCCGGGAGCCGGTCGGCTCGGCACGCGACCGCGCGCTTGGCGTAGGTGTCACCAGGGCCGAGATGGTGGCCGGTGTTCTTCAGCACAACGCCTATCACTCCGGCCAGATTGCGCTCCTGCTCAAGGCATAGCCCGGCACTACATGAAAGCTTTTCTCCTGCTGCGGTCGCTCCTCTTCCTGATCCTCATCCCTTGCACGGTCGCAGGGTACATCCCGATGCGAATTCTCCGAGCCTCCAAGCACCTGTTTATTCCCAGTCTTTCCGCCTTCTCCGTGCTGGCTGGTGGCCTGGTCCTGATCGGTGCTTGCGTTCTCCTTCTCTGCGTGTGGGACTTTTTTTCCGCCGGCCGTGGCACTCTCGCACCGTTCGATCCGCCGAAGCTCCTCGTCGTCCGCGGCCTGTATCGCTTCACGCGGAATCCTATGTATAACGGCGTTCTCGCGGTTCTCCTGGGCGAGGCATGGCTCTTTCGCAGCGGCGCTCTGCTTCGATACGCGGTGCTCATGCTCCTCTTGTTTCACCTCGTCGTAGTCATTTACGAAGAGCCCGCGCTCGAGTCACGGTTTGGTGAGAGCTACCGGATCTATCGCGGCGCCGTCCCGCGCTGGGGGTTCACTGTCCGCTCTGCGGTGTCATCGCGCAGTCTTTGAGCAAGTCCAGCACAACCGCGTTGCGGGTGGGCGAGAACTTCCTGCAACGTCCTCGCGTCCGTAATGTTGGTTGTAAGGAAGCTCCTCTAGGATACGACTCAGGTAGCAACCACGGTGCGGAACGGGCCAAGCCCGATCCCCAACGAGAACAGGTTGACACCCTCCATGAAAGACTCCCGCAAAGGGGGTCTATTTTTTTGCTTTGAAGGGCTTCAGGCGGGGAGCGGGACTTCCTGCCCCGGATCTGACTTCGCCGTGGTCCGTAATGTTGGTTGTAAGGAAGCTCCTCTAGGATACGACTCAGGTAGCAACCACGGTGCGGATCGAGGCGGGCGTAGCCCGGTCCCCAACGAGAACAGGTTGACACCCTCCATGAAAGACTCCCCGAAGGGAGTCTATTTTTTTGCCTCTGGAGGGGTGGAGGTGGGGTCAGGGGATGACGATCAGATCGCCCTCCCACTTCTGGGGAACGACGAACGAGTACACCGAGAGCGGGTAGACCTGGCAGCCTTTTTCTTCACCCGGAAGGAGGTTCGGCGAGGGAATGCCCACGTCATCCTTCCGCTCCGCATCGGTGGCCCACCACCGCAGAAAGGCCCCGTCGTCGTCTTTCAGCTCCGCATCCGACGGGATCCAGTCTCGCTCCTGGGGCCGGCAAATCGCCCACGTCAGCTGATCCGGGACTCTGAGGCTCTCCCCGTTGTCTTCGACGACGAGCTGCACCCATCTTCCGATGTAGCTCGGGATGCTGGAGTCTCTGACCATCCCGTTCATCACCGCCCGGTTCTTTTCGACAGTCATGCCGTCGAGCTCCGCTTTCACGTAGAACTGCGGGGGCGCGTCGCCGGCACGAGGGTCCTCGGGATCGTCGACGAAGGGGATGCTGGCGTCGTCGACCAGGGTCATATAGCCGGTCGTCGTACCCTTCTCGTCCGTTCGGGCGTCAAATTCGACGTACTTCGTCAGCTCGTCCTCGAACCAGAACCGGTAGGTGCCGCGAGCGGTGGATTGGGCCGTGACCAGCCGTGGCGTCGTGAGAGCCAGCAGGAAGAGCACGACGATGTAAACAAACCCGGTCCTCTTCATCGGTAATCTCCTTATTCTAAAAAGCCTATATTGGTTTCCGATCCGGAGTCAACGGCCGGGGCCTTCCCGCCGCGCGCCAGACCAACTACAATAGGCGTTGCTCGTCCGAGGAGCGTTGCAGGAGATCTCCTCCCAGGCTCGGACGCCCGGCGTGACCGGAACCCAACGGCGCTCACCTCAACCCTCCCCGGGTCGATGAGAGTGAGTTCCCACGCCCGGGCAAACCGAGGAGGTCAATCATGACCGTCGCCACGCAAACTGCCACGCAGGCCGCCCACCCCACCGCGTCGACCACGGATTACCACGTCGCAGACCTCTCCCTCTCCGGCTGGGGCCGCAAGGAGATGCTGATTGCCGAGGGCGAGATGCCTGCCCTGATGGCGATCCGCAAGGAATTCGCCGCGAGCCAGCCCTTGAAGGGCGCGCGCATCGCCGGTTCTCTGCACATGACCATCCAGACGGCCGTTCTGATCGAGACCCTGAAGGCGCTGGGCGCCGAGGTGCGCTGGGCCAGCTGCAATATCTTCTCGACCCAGGACCATGCTGCCGCGGCGATCGCCGCCGCGGAGATTCCCGTCTTCGCCTACAAGGGGGAGAGTCTGACGGAGTACTGGGAGTTCACCCATAAGATCTTCGAGTTCCCCGAAGGCGCTCCCAACATGATCCTGGATGATGGCGGCGACGCCACCCTGCTCGTCCACCTGGGGGCCAAGGCGGAGGACGATCCTTCCGTGCTGAGCAATCCCACAAGCGAGGAGGAGCGCGTGCTCTTCGCCGCTATCAAGAAGCGCAACGCCGCTCAGCCCGGTTGGTACAAGAAGCAGCTGGCCGCCATCCAGGGCGTGACCGAAGAGACCACCACGGGTGTGCACCGCCTGTACGACATGGCCAAGCGGGGCGAGTTGAAGTTCCCCGCCATCAACGTCAACGACAGCGTCACCAAGAGCAAGTTCGACAACCTCTATGGTTGCCGCGAGTCGCTGGTGGACGCCATCAAGCGCGCCACGGACGTGATGGTGGCCGGCAAGATCGCCGTCGTCTGCGGCTACGGCGACGTGGGGAAGGGCAGCGCCCAGGCCCTGCGCGCCCTGAGCGCCCAGGTGTGGATCACGGAGATCGACCCCATCTGCGCTCTCCAGGCGGCAATGGAGGGCTACCGTGTCGTCACGATGGACGATGCCTGCGAGAAGGCGGACATCTTCGTCACCGCCACGGGCAACTACCACGTGATCACCCACGAGCACATGGCGCGGATGAAGCACAACGCCATCGTCTGCAACATCGGCCACTTCGACAGCGAGATCGACGTCGCGAGCCTGGAGCAGTACCCCTGGGAGGAGATCAAGCCGCAGGTGGATCACGTGATCTTCCCGAACGACAAGCGCATCATCCTCCTCGCCAAGGGCCGGCTGGTGAACCTCGGCTGCGGCACCGGCCATCCCAGCTACGTGATGAGCTCCTCCTTCGCCAACCAGACGCTCGCCCAGATCGAGCTCTGGACGAAGAAGGGCCAGTATGAGGTGGGCGTCTACACCCTGCCGAAGCACTTGGACGAGAAGGTGGCGCGCCTCCAGCTCACCCTCCTCAACGCCAAGCTCACCGAGCTCCGCGAAGACCAGGCCAAATACATCGGCGTGGCCAAGGAAGGCCCCTACAAGCCGGATCACTACCGGTATTGAGCCAGGGGGCGCCACGGCGCTCCCAATCGCATTGACGGAAGGGGACCGAGAGATCGGTCCCCTTTTTTTAGGTAAATCACTTCGCTAGATCGGCTATCATCGCTTCACGATCACGACCGAGGGTCTAGCGATGAAGAGAACGAAGATCTTGCGCTACCCGGCGGACCGCTGGCCGCTTTCGTACACCTTCATGGTGCTGGCGGTGCAGCTCGGCCTGTTTTTTGGGGTCGAGAACCTTTGGATCCTGGCCCTCTGCGTCATCCTTTTCCAGCCGGTGCAGGCGGTGAAGAACTTCGCCGGGCACCTCACCTGGACGATCGCCCTCGGCCAGCGCTACCCGAAGGTCTACCGCCGCTTGAAGATCATGACCGCCGTCAGCCTGGCGACGCTCTCGGTCCTGATCTATCTCGATCCCGCCAAGGCGATGATCGTATTCGTCGGGCCGATGCTTCTCGCCATCTTCAACGTCGCCCGCCTGGGCTACGTCCAGTACGCCGGCCTGGATCTCGACGATCACTTCGGCGCCTCGCGCAACATCGAGAGCCGCTTGTACAACCTGGTGACGTTCAACTCCGGCTATCACACAGCCCATCACGTGAAGCCGGGGCTGCACTGGTCCCGGCTGCCCGAATTCCACCGCCAGCTCCGCGACCGGATTCCGGCGGAGCTTCGCTAGAGACAACGATGAACAAATCGACAATCGGACGGCTGTTTTTCGCGATCGCCATCGCAGCCTTCGGAATTCATCAGCTCGTGACAGGTGGCTTCGTCCGGCTGGTGCCGTCTTTGCCCACGTGGGTTCTCTCACCTGGCGTATGGGCTCGCCTGGTCGGTCTCATCCTCGTCGTCCTCGGCCTGGCGATCGGCACAGGGCGCAGGGCGCGATGGGCGGCGGCCGTGCTGAGCGTCTTGATCCTCCTGGACTTCCTGTTCCTGCACCTTCCCCTGGCCCTGACGAATCCGCTGGTGGGTTTCATGTGGACCAATCCCGCCAAGGCCTTGGCCATGCTGGGTGGCGTGATCATCCTGGCTGGAGCCCTGCCGCAGGACAACTCGGGTCTCGCCCGACTGTTCAGAAAGTTGACGCCCCTGGGGCCCCTGTTTCTGGGTGGATTCATGATCTTGGGCGGGATTCAACACTTCGTCTACGCCGATTTTGTGGCGCAGCTGGTGCCGTCCTGGATTCCAGGAACCCGGTTCTGGGTTTACTTCACCGGAGTCGCCTTGATCGCGGGAGGCGTGGGCATCCTTGTCCCGAAAACGCAGCATCTGGCGGCGACGTTGTCAGGAGTCATGATCCTGCTTTGGGTGGTGCTCCTGCACATTCCCCGGGCGCTGGCCGATCTACACAACGCAGGCGAAACCTCCGGGGTCTTCGAGGCTTTGGCCCTGAGTGGAGTCGCGTTCATCCTGGCAGATCGCGAGCGGGCTGCCCGGTCGGATTGCGGTAAAATCGGGATCGCGAAACCGCGATTTCCACCATGAACGAGCTCTGCGTCCTCTTCGAAGTCGCCGCAGGCACGGACTACCGTGCTCAGCTCGCCGATGCCGGAGGCCGCCGGCTCGGCGTCGAGGTTCCCTTTACGCCCTTCCTCACCGAGGACGATTACGAGGACCTGCGCTGGTATCTGGAAGACTACATGGACCTGCCCGACGGCGGGTCGGTCATCCGGGCGCAGCGCATCGAACGGGAGCTCGATCAGTGGGGCCGCCTGCTGTACGACGCCCTGTTCTCGGACCCGGACAACCGCGATGCACTGAAGGAGCTTCTCGCCGGTCCCGAGCCGCGCCGGCTGACCATCGCCACCCGAGACCCGGCGCTGCTGCGGCTGCCGTGGGAGCTCCTAGCCGATGACGCGGGCAGCCTCGCGCAACGCTTGTCGGTGCGCCGGCAGTTGGAGGAACCGAAAGAAATCAAGCCGCGCCCGGCGCAGCTCCCATTGCGCATCCTTTACATCATCAGCCGTCCGTCCGGCGCGGGTTTTATCGATCCACGGCTCACGGCGAAGGCTCTTCTGGATGCGCTCGAACCGCTCGGCGCCAACGTGCGGGTGGACTTCTGCCGGCCGCCTACTCTGGTCCGCATGGAGGATCTGCTGAGCATCCGGCAGGAGGCCGGCGATCCGTACGATATTGTTCACTTCGATGGCCACGGCAATTTCTCACAGGAGGAGCAGGTCGGTGTGCTCTATTTCGAAGAGCCTGCCGTTGCCTTCGGTAAAGCCGCGGCCGACCCTGTTTCGGCCATTGACCTCGGCGATCTCCTGGCGAGCTACTCCATTCCGCTCGTCATCCTCGAGGCGTGCCGCACCGCCACGGTCAGCCCAACCACCGTCTTCAGCTCCGTCGCGCCGTCCCTAATTCATGCGGGAGTGGGGAGCGTGCTCGCGATGGGCCATGCGGTTCACGTCGAAGCCACCCGGCTGCTGATGGATTGTTTCTATCGCGAGCTTGTCCAAGGCGCCACGATTGATGAGGCTGTGTCCGCGACGCGGAAGGCGCTGCGGGACAATCCCTCGCGCTGGCTCAAAGCCGGACCAGACGGGCGCGCGATCGATCTGCAGGATTGGTTTCTGCCGCATCTCTATCACCGCGCCGTGGACGACGCGCTCGTTCCATCCAGTGCCCATCCCGGAGCCGAGAGGGCCGCCAGCGCTGGTTTCCGCAGCCCGGCCACAGGCACAGAGGCCGGCGCCTTTCCGCCCTCGCCTCAGTTTGGTTTCCGGGGCCGCGCTCGGGAGCTGCACGTGTTAGAGCGCCTGTTCCGGGTAGAGCGAGGCCTCGTGCTGCACGCCATGGGCGGCATGGGCAAGACCGCGCTCGCCACCGAGGCCGCGCATTGGTGGACGCGTAGCGGTCTGTTCCGTGACGGCGCATGTTTCCTGAGCTTCGAGCAGTTCATGAGCGCCGACCGGGTAGTGCAGGTGCTCGGCACCTATCTCGCCGGGCCCAAATTCGAGCAGCTTTCCGCCGTCGAGCAGCGACGCCGCGCCATCGAGCTGTTCGAGCAGAAGTCCGTGCTCCTGGTCTGGGACAACTTCGAAAGCGTCCTGCCGCAGTACAACGACGGCGCCGCCGGCCACACCGGACCCTACACCGCCGACGAGCGCCATCGACTTGCCGAGCTGTACTTCGACCTCACCGAGGGACTCGGAAACGGCTGCCTCCTCGTCACCTGCCGCCCAGGAGACACCGGGCTCCCCGGCGCGCAGCGGTACGAGCTGCAAGGTCTGGCCCGCGCCGACAGCCTGTGGCTTCTCGCGAGCATTTTGGAGCGCGAAGGCCTCACCCTAGCCGATCCCCGGCTGAGCCGCGAGAAGCTCGATCCGCTCCTGCGCGATCTGGCCGATCATCCGCTCTCGTTGGAGCTGGTCTGCCCACATCTGCGCACCATGACACCCGAAGAGATCCGCGCGGACTTCGACCAGCTTCTAACAGAATTCCAGCAAGACGCCCCAGACGAGAGAAACCGATCGCTCCTAGCCTCCCTGGAATTCTCCCGCCGCCACCTGAGCCCCGCCGCCCGCGAAGCCCTGCCATGGCTCGGCCTTTTCCGCGGTGGGGTGTTCGAGGTGCTTCTGCTCGACGTGAGCCAGCTCGCCCCGGAGACCTGGGGGTCCATCCGGCGGGAGCTCGAAGGCATCGCCCTCCTGCGCAGCGAGAGCGGCGTCCAACTCAACGGCCGCCCCTTCCTGCGCTTCCATCCCACCCTCGCGTATGTCGTCGCCGATCCCACAGTCGCGCAGAACCCGGAGACCCGGCAGCGCTTCATCAGCGTCTATCGTGCGCTCATGCAGGCGCTGGAAAGGATGCTGAGGGGCTCGCAACCGCGCGTTGCGATGGAAATCCTGAACCGCGAAGAGGAGAGCTATCGTATCGCCGTCCAGTGGACCGTGGCCAATCAGCAACGCACAGCCGCCGCGATGATGGGCTTCACGTTTAGCGACTATCTGGGAAGGTCGAGCCGCCTCCGCGAACGCGATGCCTGGGTGCAGTGGCTGAAGGACGAGGTGGACAGACAGGGCTTCACAGAGGACGCCGTCGTCTACGAGCGGGAGCATGCCTGGATTCGCCTCACTCAAGGCGATCCGCAGGGCGCGGTCGAGCAGCTTCAGGCCCTCATCGAGCGCCTTCACGATACCACCGAGTTCGATTCCGCGTTTCAATTGGCGGCGACGACCAGCCTGCTGGGCCGGGTGCTGGATGCAGCAGGCGCTTCAGCGCAAGCCATCCTCATCCTGCGGCAAGCCTGCGGCGACTGGGAAGCGTTGGCGGAGGAGGCTGGAGGCCAGCCCTGGGCCGAGCTTCTAGCCTCGCCGGACCACGCGAAGGCCATGCATGAATTGGGCAACCTCGCCATGACGATGGGCGATCTGGCGAGTGCGCTGAGGAGCGCCGGGCTGCGCGACGAGGCTCTCGCCTTGGCCGAGAAATGTGTCGCGATCGAAGAGAAGCAGGGAAACCAACGCGCTGTCGCCACCGCTCACGGTCGGACCGCCAGCATCCTCGAGGCCGGCGGCCGTTATGATGAGGCCGACGGCCGGTACGACCTGGCTCTCGCCGCTGCCCTTGCCGCCGGGGACAAGGAACTGGAGGGAACCGTCCTCCAGAATCAGGGAGTCCTTGCCAGCAGTCGCAATCAGCTCAAGCGCGCCAGCCGTCTCTATCAGCAGGCGCTCGGGTGCTTTCAGGAGGCGGACGATCAGCGCGCGATAATGCTTACCTACAACCTCCTCGGCACGGTGGAACGGAAGGCTGGCCGGCTGGCCGAGGCGCGGGCGTGGCTTACGAAATCGCGCGAGTTGGCATTGCAATTAAAGGATCAGGCCAGCCTCGGCGTTGCTGCGCAGAGCCTCGGCATCGTTTTCCAGAGGGAAGGCGAAGCCGCCCTCAAGGAGGGTGACGAGCCCACCGCCCGGCGGCACCTAGAGAAGGCACGCCGCTCTGTGACGGAAAGCCTGCAGATCGCTCAGACCCTCAGTGACAAGCCCTCTGAAGCCGCTTCATGGAGCCAGCTCGCACAAGTCCACTTCCGCCTCGGTGATCTCGACGCCGCCGAACGCCATGCCCACGAAGCCCTCCAGATCCGAGAACCCCTTGGCCTCATCGAGGTTTGGCTCGTTTATCACATTCTCTTCGGGATCGCCCAAGCCCGCGGCGACCTCGCAGCTGCCGCCGAGTGGGCCAAGAAGCGCGATGACCTGCTCGCTGAGCTCGAACGTCGCGCCGGCGAAGGCGGTGGCCTCTCTTAATTGGTCGGATCCCGCGAAAGCACCTCCACCATGAACGAGCTCCGCGTCCTCTTCGATGTCGCCGCAGATACGGGCTACCGCGCCCAACTAGCCGACGCCGGGGGCCGCCGGCTCGGCGTCGCAGTGCCGTTCACGCCCTTCCTAGCCGAGGACGATTACGATGACCTGCGCTGGTACCTAGAGGAGTATATGGACCTGCCTGATGGCGGAGCAGTCGTCCGGGCGCAGCGCATCGAACGCGGGCTCGGACGGTGGGGGCTTCAGCTCTACGACGCTCTATTCACGGTCCCGGACAACCGAGCTCTCCTGAGCCAGCTTCTCGCCAGTCCGGAGCCGCGCCGGCTGACCATCGCCACCCGGGACCCGGCGCTGCTGCGGCTGCCTTGGGAGCTCCTGACCGATGACGCGGGCAGCCTCGCGCAGCGCTTGTCGGTGCGCCGGCAGTTGGAGGAGCCGAAAGAGGTCAAGCCGGTCCTGGCGCAGCTCCCTTTACGCATCCTGTACATCGTCAGCCGTCCGTCCGGCGCGGGTTTTATCGATCCGCGGCTCACGGCGAAGGCGCTTTTGGATGCCCTTGAGCCGCTCGGTGCCAACGTGCGGGTGGACTTCTGCCGGCCGCCCACGGTGGAGCGCATGGAGGAGATGCTGAGCATCCGGCAGGAGGCTGGCGATCCGTACGATATCGTTCACTTCGACGGCCACGGTAATTTTTCGCAGGAGGAACAGGTCGGTGTGCTCTATTTCGAAGAGCCTGCCGTTGCCTTCGGCAGAGCCGCGGCCGACCCCGTTTCGGCCATCGACCTCGGCGATCTTTTGGCGAGCTACTCCATCCGGCTCGTCCTCCTCGAGGCGTGCCGCACCGCCACGGTCAGTCCCACGACAGTCTTCGGCTCCGTCGCGCCGTCCCTGATCGATGCGGGGGTGGGGAGCGTTCTCGCGATGAGCCATACGGTTCACGTCGAAGCCACCCGGGTGCTGATGGATTGTTTCTATCGCGAGCTTGTCCAGGGCGCCACGATTGATGAGGCCGTGTCCGCGGCGCGGAAAGCGCTGCGGGACAATCCTTCGCGCTGGCTCAAGGCCGGTCCCGATGGACGCACGATCGAGCTACAGGATTGGTTCCTGCCGCATCTCTATTACCGCGCCGGGGAGGAGGCGCTCGTTCCTTCCAGTGCTCACCCGGGAGCCGAGGGCACCTCCGGCGATGGTCACCGCAGCCCGGCTACACGCGAAGAAGCCGGCGCCTTTCCGCCCCCGCCTCAGTTTGGTTTCCGGGGTCGCGCTCGGGAGCTGCACGTGTTGGAGCGCCGGTTCCAGGCAGAGAGAGGTCTCGTGCTTCATGCCATGGGCGGCATGGGCAAGACCGCGCTCGCCACCGAGGCCGCGCATTGGTGGACGCGTAGCGGCCTGTTCCGCGACGGCGCATGCTTCCTGAGCTTCGAACAGTTCATGAGCGCCGGCCGGGTGGTGCAGGTGCTCGGCACCTATCTCGACGGGCCGAATTTCGAGCAGCTTCCCGCGGTTGAGCAACGCCGCCGCGCCATCGAGCTCTTCGAGCAGAAGGCCGTGCTGCTGGTCTGGGACAACTTCGAGAGCGTCCTGCCGCAGTTCAATGACGGCGCCGCCGGCCACGCCAGTCCGTACACCGCCGATGAATGCCATCGCCTCGCCGAGCTGTTCTTCGACCTCACCGAAGGACCCGGGAACGGCTGCCTCCTCGTTACCTGCCGCCCCGGAGAAACAGGGCTCCCCGGCGCACAGCGGTATGAGCTCCAAGGCCTGGCCCGCGCCGACAGCCTGTGGCTCCTTGCCAGCATTTTGGAGCGTGAAGGCCTCACTCTCGACGATCCCGGGTTAAGCCGAGAGAGTCTCGAGCCGCTGCTGCGCGACCTGGCCGACCACCCGCTCTCGCTGGAGCTGGTCGGCCCCCATCTGAAGACCATGACGCCCGAAGAGATCCGCGCGGACTTCAGCAAGCTCCTCGCGACATTCCAGCAAAATGCGCCCGAGGAAAGGAACCAATCCCTCCTCGCCTCCCTGGAGTTCTCCCGCCGCCACCTGAGCCCCGCCGCTCGCGAAGCTCTGCCCTGGCTTGGCCTCTTCCGCTGCGGGGTGTTCGAGGAACTTCTGCTTGCCGTGAGCGAGATTGCTCCGGAGGCCTGGGAGCCCATCCGGCGGGAGCTCAAGAGCATCGCCCTCCTGCGCACCGAAGACGATCTCGGGATCGGCGCCCCCCTCTTCCTGCGTTTCCATCCCACCCTCGCTTTTGCCGTCGCCAATCCCTTCCTTGCGCAGAATCCGGAGATTCGGCAGCGCTTCATCGGCGTCTACCGTGCGCTCACGCAGACGCTGGAAAGGATACCGAGGGTCCCGCAATCACGCGTTGCCCTGGAAATCATGAACCTCGAGGAGGCCAACTACCGCACCGCCATGGAATGGGCCATGGCTGATCAGAAGCTCCCGGCCGCCGTGGCGCTCGGCGAAACATTTTTGCGCTACTTTCAGATGTCAGGCCGCCTCCGCGAACGCGATTCCTTGGTGTGGTGGCTGAAGGACGCGGTGGGCCAACAAGGCTTCACAAACGAAGCCGCCGGCTACGAGCGAGAGCACGCGTGGACGCGTTTCGCCCAGGGCGATCCACAGGGTGCGGTGGATCAGCTTCAAGCTCTCATTGAGCGCCTCCGCCACACCACTGCGTTTGATCCCGCATTTCAATTGGCGGCGACGACCATCATGCTAGGCCGGGTACTATGCTCGGCAGGCTCCGTCGCGCAAGCGGTCCCCATCCTGCAGGAGGCCATCGGTCAGTGGGAGGTGCTGGTGGAGAAAGCTGGAGGCCTGACTTGGGAAGAGTTTCTGGCGTCTCCCGACCATGCGAAGGTTGCGCCCGAGCTGGGCAGCCTCTCCGCTGCGATGGGCGATCTGGCCAACGTGCTGAGCAAGGCCGGCCAGTACGACAAGGCCCTCGCTTTTGCTGAGAAAGGTCTTGAGATTCAAAATAAGCTGGGCGACCACCGCGGAGTCTCTGTGGGGCATGGTCAATCCGCCAGTATCCTTATGGCAGCGGAACGCCACGACGAGGCCGACACCCGCTATGACCTGGCCCTCGCCGCCGCCCGCCAAGCTGGGGACAAGGAGTTGGAGGGAATAACCTTCCATCATCAGGGAAACCTTGCCGAAAAGCGCAATCAACATGAGCGTGCCAGTCGCCTCTACCAGCAGGCGCTCCAGCGTTATCAGGAGGCGGGCGAACAGGGTTCGATGATCCTGGCCTACAACTCTCTCGGTATGGCTGAAGGGAAGGCTGGCCGGTTGGCCGAGGCGCGAGCGTGGTTCGAAAAATCGCGCGAGCTGGCCGTGGGGTTGAAGGATCAGGACAGTCTAGGCTTGGCTGCCCAGAACATCGGCGTCGTCTGTTACGAGGACGGCGAAGCCGCCCGCGAGCGGGGCGACGAGCCCACCGCCCGGCGGCACTTTGAGGAAGCCCGCCGTTCTGTGGAGGAAGGTCTGCGGGTCTGGCAAGACCACGGCAACCAGCCTAACGAAGCCATGGCGCTGGTGCAGTTAGCACGGATTGAGCTCAGGCTTGGGAATTTCGATAGCGCGATCCAGTACGCCTTGCGCGGCCTCGCTATTGATGAGGAGCTGTGGATTCTTCCTGAATTGCATGCAGACTACGGTACCCTCTCCGAAATCGCCCAAGCCCGCGGCGACCTCGCCGCTGCCGCCGAATGGGCCAAGAAGCGCGATGACCTGCTCGCCGAGCTTGAACGCCGCGCCGGAGGAGGGGGTTAGCCTGCCTGCCCGGCGCGTTTAAGGCGTCGAACGGGACGTTGGAGAGGTCGAACGGCCCGTTGGAGGCGGCCAACAGGCACGGTACCTTGGTGGAGGCGTCACGCCGGCATGAGCTCCTGCACGCGCTGCGACTCCTCGCCGAGCCACTCCGGATTTTTCGCCGTGCTGTCGAAGATGGACGTGGTCTTGAACGGCTCGAACTCGCCCTTCGCCGCGGCTTTGGCCGTCTTCGCCAGCAACGCGTCGAGCTCCTGGTTCGTGAGCGGATTGAAGGTGCGAACGGCTTCGAAGGCCTGCTCCAGGATCTCCAGGCTGTCGATGCCGGTGATGACGACGGACGTGGGCAGGTTCAGGGCGTAGTGCAGGCACTCGATCGGGGTGACGGTGTTCGACTTCAGCAGAATGCCGTTCGCCATGCTCTTCATCCCGAGCACTCCGATGTCGCGGCGGACCAGCTCCGGCAGGACTTCCTTCGCGAAGCTGCGGTAATGGGCGTCCATCAGGTTGAGCGGCATCTGGACCGCGTCGAATCGAAAGCTGTGCTGGTCCGCGACCTCCAGCGTGTGCAGATGCACGTGCGGATCTTTGTGGCCGGTGAACCCGATGTAGCGGATCTTGCCGGCTTCGCGCGCCTCGATGAGAGCGGTGTTGGCTCCTTCGTCCTCGAAGATCCGGTGCGGATCTTCGTACCGGATGACCTCGTGGTGCTGGACGAGATCGATATGGTCGACGCCCAGGCGCTGTAGAGACTCATCGAGCTGCTTGGCCGCTTCTTTCTTCGAGCGGCCGTCGATCTTCGTCATGAGGAAGGCCTTGTCGCGGTAGCCGTCCCGCAGCGCCTTGCCCATCCGCTTCTCGCTGGTCCCGTCGTTGTAGTCCCAGCTGTTGTCGAGGAAGTTGATGCCCTCGTCGAGAGCGGTGCGGACGATGCGGAGGGCCGTCTGCTCGTCCACCTTCTCCAGCCCGAGGTGCCAGCCTCCGATCCCGATCGCCGAGACCTGTTCTCCGGTATGGCCAAGCCGTCTGTGCATCATGGGTGAGCTCCTCCCAAGCTTTTTCCGTAGATGCAAAACCAACGCCGGCTCGGCGAGCCGGCGACCTGGCGAGAGGGGTCAGCGCCGCCGCAGCTCCAGGTTCTTGCGCCGCTCGAATTCTTTCCGGGCTCTCGTGGCCGCCCAGGAGCAGATCGGGCAGGCTTCGAGGTCGTGGAAGAGGGCGGGGCAGTGCTCCCGGCCGAAGTAGATGATCTGCAGGTGGACCTTGCCCCAGGTCTCGGCGGGGAAGACTCTCTTCAAGTCGAGCTCGGTCTTCTCGACGCTCCTCCCGTTCGACAACCCCCAGCGGGCGGCCAGCCGGTGGATGTGGGTGTCCACGGGAAAGGCGTCGAGCCCGTAGGCCTGGTTGAGCACGACCGAGGCGGTCTTGTGGCCGACGCCGGGCAGCTCTTCGAGCTCGTGGAGGGTCTGTGGCACCGTCCCGCCGTGGCGCTCCACCAGGATCTCGGAGAGCCGCTTCAGATTCCTCGCCTTCGTGCCGCTCAGGCCGATGCGCCGGATCAGGTGCTGGATCTCGTCCACGCCGAGGGCGGCCAGGGCCTCGGGCGTCGAAGCCTGGGCGAAGAGGGCGGGGGTGACCTCGTTGACCATCTTGTCCGTCGTCTGGGCGGAGAGGACGACGGCGACCAGCAGGGTGAATGGGTCCTGGTGCGCGAGGGGGATGTCGACGGTGGGGTAGAGCCGGTCAAGGATCTCCGTGATCCGCTGCGCTTTCTGTTTTCGAGTCATAGGGAGGGGTTTTTCTATCACAACCGGCGCCGCCTGTCGCGCCATGTCGCACCCTACCGTGACCGGCTCACGCCGAAGGCGTAGCTGCGCCGTAATGTTGGTTGTAATGATTCCCGCCTAAGATACGCCTCAGGTAGCAACCCGGTGCGGATCGAGGTAGGGCGTACCCCGGTCCCCAACGAAACAGGTTGACACCCTCCATAAAAGGCTCCCGCGATGGGAGCCTCTTTTTTCGCCTTTTTAGCATCGAGAAGGTCGGACGGAGGCGTGGCAGAATAGACGCTTCCGAGAGAGAGGACGGTCTTCTTCGATGTACGTTCCCGCACGGCTCAACGCGGCCCCGGTCCAGGTCTTTGTCCGCTTCCTCGCCGGAGCGGCTCTGATCCTGCTGGCCGTGAGCTCCGCCGCGGCTGTCCCCCTCCCGAACGTCTCCAACCCGGCCCCGCCCATTCTGGACGGCCGTCCGGCGTTCCGCTTCTTCGGTTCCGAGCAGGGACTTCCCCAGATCACCCCTCAGGCCTTCGCTGTCGACGCACGAGGCTTCCTCTGGACCGGCACCGGCGATGGTGCGGCCATCTACAACGGCCGTTCGTGGAAAGCGGTCGACATGCCGAACCGGGAGGAGTCGAACACCATCAAGGACATCCTGGCCAGCGCGGACGGCACGATGTGGTTCGCGACGACCATCGGCCTCGCCCGTCTCCACGAGGGCCGATGGACCCTGTTCCGCGTGGATGCAGGCCTGCCCTCCAACCGGATCCTGTGTCTTGCCGAGGAGAGGCACGGCTCACGGAACGTGCTCTGGGTGGGGACGGACAAGGGGCTCGCGCGCTGGGACGGCTCGACCTGGTCCGTGTTCGACGTCCGAGCGACCGGCCTTCCGCACGAACGGATCACGGCTCTCCTCGCTCTTCAGACGGAGCAGGGCCCGCTCCTCTGGGTCGGGACCGATCGCGGGCTCGCACGCCGGGCGGGCGGCCGCTGGACGGCATTTCCGGCCGGCGGCGGGCTCCCGGAGGCGAGAGTCTCGGCTCTGCTCGCAGGGCGGTCCGGCGGGCGCTCCCTCCTGTGGGTCGCGACGGACGGCGGCGGTCTCGTGCGGTACGACGGAGAGAAATGGACGGCGGAGGAGGGTCTCCCCAGCAACCGTGTGCTGTGCCTCGCCCTCCTGGACAGCGGAGCAGGGGACGAGCTCTGGGTGGGCACCACCGAGGGTCTGGCCCACCGGGCCGGCGGAGCCTGGACCGTCTACAACTCCCAGAATGCCGGCCTGCCGTCCGAGCAGATCATGCGCCTTTTCGCCAGCCGGAGCGGCGGGAGGACTCTGCTGTGGATCGGGATGAACGCGGCAGGGATGGCCGTTTTCCATCCGGGGGGCTGGAAGGCGCTCGACTTCCGCAACTCCGGCCTGCCGCAGGCCTGGATCTACCATGTGGCCGAGAGCGGTCCTCCCGAGCGGCCCACCTACTGGTTCTCCACGGAGACCGGGGGGCTCGCCCGCTGGGAAGCGGGGACCTGGAGCATCTTCAGGGCGGGGACTCCTCTGGAAAATCTCGAGGTCAACCTGGCCCTCCCGACCCCCGGGCCTAACGGCTCGGCTCTGTGGGTCGGGACGAACCATGGCCTGTGGCGCTGGGAGAGGGGGAGGTGGACGCCCATCCGCGAGATCGCTTCGGGTTTTCCGGACGATGCGAACGTGCTCGCGATGGTCGAAAGCCGGACGCCGTCCGGCCCGGTCCTCTGGGTCGGCACCCGCGCCGGGCTGGTGCGCTGCGCTGCGGGCCGCTGCGAAGTCTTCACCCCGGATAATTCCGAGCTGCCGGACCACCGGATCTTCACCCTCCTGGAGACCCAGGAAGCCGAAGGACCCGTTCTCTGGGTCGGCACCTGGGACGGCGGGCTGGTGCGTTGGGGCGCCGGACAGAAGACCGTCTACAACACCCGGACCTCACCGTTGCGGCACAACTGGATCAACGCCCTCCGCGAGGTCCGGTCCGGAGGAGAGCGGTTTCTCTGGATCGGCACGAACGGCGGAGCGGTCCGTCTCAAGCTCTCCGGCGGAGAGCCCCGCTGGCTCGTGCTCCACGAGAAGAGCAGCCCGGCCCGCCTGCCCAGCAACGTCATCTATCAAATTCTCGACGATGCGCGCGGACGGATCTATCTCGCCGGCGGCCGGGGGATCGCGCGCCTGACCCCCCGGCCGGGCGATCCGAACGGGTACGACGTCTATACCTTCACGGTCCGGGACGGCCTGCCGTTCGGCGAGTGCAATCAGTCGGCCTCCCTGGCGGACCGCGCCGGCCGGCTCTGGGTGGGGTCGAGCACCGCGGTGGCCTGGCTCGACCCGTCCGCGCCGGAGCCGAAGCCGAGCCCCAGCCCGTTGCTCGTGGAGCACGTTACCGTGGACGGCCGGGAGCTGCCATGGACGGGCAAGACGTTGCAGCTCGAGGGGAGCCCGGCCGAGCTGGTGTTCGAGTACACGCTCCTCAGCTATTTCCGCGAGACGGACACCCGTTACAGCGTCCAGCTCGAGGGATGGCAGGATGCTCGGTCGGATTGGATCTCCGATCCTTTGCAGCGGTACTCGCATCTGTCTCCGGGTCCCTACCGGTTTCTCGTCTGGGGGCGTGACGCCGCGGGGGTGGAATCCGGGCCGGTGGAGATCTCGTTCGTGATCCCCGTTTCACCCTGGCAGACCGGCTGGGCCTATCTGTTCTATACCGTCGCCACCGGCCTCCTGCTCGGTGGAGGCGTGCGCTGGCGGATCGTCGCCCTGAAGCAGCGCACCCTGCGGTTGGAAGACCTGGTCCGCGACCGCACCGAGAGCCTCGCCCATTCCGAGCTGGAGTCCCGGGAGCAGACCCAGCGTCTCGCCGAGACGGTGCGCGAGCTGGAGCGGTCGGAGCAGGAGGCGCGCACGGCCAAGGAGGATGCGGAGCGCGCGAACCGCTTCAAGAGCGAGTTCCTGGCCAACATGAGCCATGAGATCCGCACGCCGATGAACGCGGTCATCGGCATGACCAGCGTCCTCGCCGGCACCCGGCTCACGCCCGAGCAGCGCGAGTACGTCGGGACGATCCGCAGCAGCGGCGAGTCGCTGCTCTCCCTGCTCAACGACATTCTCGACTTCTCCAAGATCGAGGCCGGCATGCTCGCCATCGAGGCGTCGCCGTTCACCCTCCGCCAGTGCGTGGAGGAGGCGGTGGAGCTGCTGGCCGCCGGTGCGGCGCGCAAGCGGCTGGAGATCGGCTTCCTCGTCGATGCCGCGGTGCCGGTCCTGGTGGTGAGCGACGCCACGCGGCTGCGCCAGATCCTGGTGAACCTCCTGGGGAACGCGGTGAAGTTCACCGCGGCCGGCGAGGTCCTCGTCACGGTCGAGGTCGCCTCCCCTGCGGCCCCGGCTCCGGATCGCTTCAAAGACGAGCACGTGGAGCTCCGGTTCACGGTGTCCGACACGGGTATCGGGATTTCGGAAGACCGCATGGACCGTCTCTTCCGCCCCTTCAGCCAGGCGGATCCGTCGACCACCCGGCTCTATGGCGGAACGGGCCTGGGGCTCGCGATCAGCCACCGGCTCGCCCAGGGGCTGGGTGGACGGATGTGGGTGGAGAGCCGGCCGGACAAGGGCTCCACGTTCTCCTTCACGATCCGCTGCCGGATCGTCCAGACAACTCCGCCGCCCTACCTGATGAGCCGGCCGCCGGACCTCGCGGGCCGCTCTCTGCTCGTCGTGACGGAAGCGCCGCAGGCGGAGCGCATCCTGCGCTGGTACGCGGATCTCTGGGGGATGACGTTGATGGTCGTCCACTCGGAGCTCGACGCGCTGGCGCTGCTGCAACGTGGCGTCTGGCCCGACGCCGCGCTGGTCGATCTGGCGGATCTGGAAGGCCTGGACCGCGCCCTGGCGGCCGCCCGGGTCCCGCGCTGCCGGCTTCTGCCGCTGGGCGCCGAGGTCTCCCGCGGCGAGCTTCCGGACAGCGACCTGTCCCTGATGCGGCCGATCAAGGGAGCGCGGCTGTACCGGGCCTTGTTGCGCGCCTTCGGCAAGGGACCGGAGAGCGGCCTGCGCGAGGGCGAGCCCCCGGCGAGATCCCCGGAAACCGGGCTCCCGCCGCTCCGGATCCTGGTGGCCGAGGACAATGTGGTCAACCAGAAGGTCGCGCTCCTGATGTTGCAGCGCTTGGGCTACGCGGCGGACGTGGCGGCTGACGGGGAGGAGACGCTGGCCGCGCTGCGCCGCCAGCGCTACGACGTCATCCTGATGGACGTCCAGATGCCCGGGATGGACGGACTGGAAGCGGCGCGGCGCATCCGGGAGGAGTGGCCGGAGCAGGAGCGCCCGCGGATCATCGCCGTGACGGCCAACGCTCTGGTCGAGGACCGGGAGTCCTGTCTGTCCGCGGGCATGGACGACTACCTGAGCAAGCCGGTGCTTCTGGAGGATCTGCGCGCGGCGTTGTGCCGCGGGATGAGCACCCCCGTGCCGGCTCCGTCTCCCGTCGCCGGAAATGGGGACGCCGACGCTTTCGATCCGAAGTACATCGACCAGCTCCGCCAGCTCCAGTCGATGACCGGCCAGGAGCTGGTGTCACCTATCATCGACCGTTTCCTGACCGAGGCTCCGCGCCGGGTGGCGGAGCTCCGGTTGGCCCTGGCCTCCAAGGACCATCTCAACTTCGTGTTCGTGGCGCACGCCTTCAAGGGGAGCGGCGCTCAGCTCGGCGCCCGCCGTCTGGCGAAGCTCTGCCACGAGCTCGAGATGCGGGGCCGGCGCGTCGAGTGGCCGGCGCTGGAGGAGATCGTCGGCCTTTTGCAGGCCGAGGTCGAGCGGATCTCGCCGTTGCTGCGGGCGAAGGCGGCGGAAGGGCGCAGGTAGGTCACCGGGGAGCCGCGGGCGCGACCGGCAGCAGAACGTGAAACGTCGTCCCGCCGCCGACTTCCGTCTCGAAATCGATCTGGCCGCCCATGCACTCGACGAGAGCCTTGGTGATGCTCAGCCCGAGGCCGGTGCCGCCCCGCATGCGCGTGCTCGACGTGTCGGCCTGGGCGAACGAGGTGAAGACGCGCGAGCGGAACTCCTCGGGAATCCCGGGCCCGTAGTCGCGCACCGCGATCCGGGCATGCCCGTTCTCCTGCTCGAGGGACACCTCGATGATCCCCTGGGGAGGAGAGAACTTGGCCGCGTTCGACAACAGGTTCGCCATGAGCTGAAGAAAGCGGACCGGATCGGCGTTCACCCGCAGCCCCGAGTCCGTCTTCACCAGAGAGAACGAGACGTCGAGCTCCGTCGCCAGGCCCATGTTCTCCTCCAGGGCCTGCAGGACCAGAGGCTCCAGAAGAACCCCCCGCAAGGTCATTTGCAACCGGCCGGACGCGATCTGCTGGTAGTCCAGAAGGTCGTTGATCAGGACCAGGAGCCGTTCGCTGTTGCGCATCGCGATATCCACGAGGGAGCTCGCGGTCGGGGGGAGAGGCTCGGTGACGCCGGCCGCGAGCAGGCAGAGAGCACCGCGGATGGAGGTGAGAGGGGTGCGCAGCTCATGGCTGACGATCGAGATGAACTCGCTCTGGGCCATCTCGGCCCGCTTGCGATCACTGGTGTCCCACAGCATGAGGACGACGGCCTCCAATCCCCCAGTATTGTCATGGACCGGAAAGAAAACGGAATCGAAATGAACCAGCTTGGGAGTCAGCATCAGGCGGCGCGAGGGAGGGGCGAGATCGACGGTCTGATTGCGGCGCAGGACCGTCTCGCCCGTCAGGGCCCGGGTGAAGCGCTCGGTGCTGCCGATCTGCAGCGCGAATGGATCTCGCAGGACGTTGTACACGCCCACACCGGCCTCGCAATTGGGCAGGCCGAGGAACTCGCGGAAGGCCTCGTTCGTCCGCAAGAGCGTCCCGTCGGGCGCGAAGATCTGCATGGCCACGGGCGAGCGCTCGAAGAGCTGGTCGAAAAACCGCTCGCCCGGGCCCCGTCCGGCCCCCCCGGACCGTGGGTCGGAATCCATCTCTCTCCTTTGTAGTGAGCTGGCCGCATCTTACGCTGTCTCGGGGCGCCGCGAAAGTGCCGGGCTCGACGGATGGAACATTCTGGCGGGGTCCTGCGTCTGGTGAGCAGGAGGGCATGTCACCATGCGCGATTTCGTCCAGGACCTGCGCTACGCCATCCGCCAGATGGCCCGCAAGCCCGGCGTTACACTGTTCGCCGTTTTGTCGCTGGCTCTCGGCATCGGAGCCAACAGCTCGATCTTCAGCATTGTCAACGCGATCCTCTTCCGCGAGCTGCCGGCCCAGCGCCCCCAGGAGCTCGTCGACGTCTACGGCGGCAAGGAAAAGGAGTCTCAATACGCCACCTGGTCCTATCCGGACTTCGCGGACGTGCGGACGTGGAACAGCGTGTTCACGGAGATCGCCGCGCTCAATCTCACGATCGCCACCTACGACGACGGCCGGAAGACCGATCTCCTCTTCGGCGAGCAGGTCACCGCCAACTTCTTCCGTCTCTATGGGCTCCAGCCCGCTCTGGGCCGCGACTTCCTGCCCGAGGAGGACGTCGCGGAGGGGAAGTCTCCGGTCCTCCTCCTCGGCCACCGCTGCTGGAAGGAGAGGTTCGCCGGAGATCCCGGGATCGTCGGGAAGACGCTGAAGCTCAACGGGCAGCACCTCACCGTCGTCGGCGTGGCACCAGAGATCTTCAAAGGGAGCTTCCCCGGGGTCTCCGCGGACTTCTGGGTCCCCATGCACATCGGCAAGGCGATGGCCGGGCAGAGCGGCCTGGACGAACGCGACTCGCGTTCTCTCTTTGTCAAGGCGCGCCTGAAGCCCGGGGTCAATCTGGAGCGGGCGCAGGCCGAGGTCACCGCTCTGGTCGGGCGGCTGCGGAAGGCCTATCCCCAGGAGGACGAGGGGCTGACCGCCACGTTGGTCCCGACGCGCGAGGTGGTGCTCAATCCCGCGATCGACGGGCCGATCATCGGTGTCGCGGGCCTGCTCATGGGCGTGGTCGGCCTCGTGCTGCTGATCGCCTGTTTCAACATCGCCAACCTGCTCCTGGTCCGCGCGGCGGAGCGGCGGCGGGAGATCGCGGTGCGCCTGGCCATCGGGGCGAGCCGGGGGCGGCTCATCCGGCAGCTCCTCACCGAGAGCGTCCTGCTGGCTCTCCTGGGAGGGCTCGCCGGCCTGCTGATCGCCATCTGGACCGCCCGCCTGATCGTGGCCTTCAAGCCGCCGCTGCCGATCCCGCTGAACCTCGACGTGCCGCTCGACTGGCGCGTCCTCACGTTCACGCTGGGCATCGCGTTGCTGACCGGCATCCTCTGCGGTCTGGCGCCGGCCCTCCAGTCCACGCGCCCTGGCGTCGTCACGGCCCTGAAGGACGAGGAGGTGTCTCTGATGCGCCGCCATCGCAAGCTGGGGCTGCGCAACCTGCTGGTCGTGGCCCAGGTGGCCATCTCGGCGCTGCTGCTCGTGGGGGCTGGCCTCTTCCTGCGCAGCCTGGGGCATGCGCAGTCCATCGATCCGGGCTTCCGGCTGCGCAACGGCGTGGCGGCCCAGTTCGCCCTGGAGCTCGGCGGCGCCTACGACGAGACGCGCGGGAGAGCGTTCTACGAGCGGCTCCTGGAGAGGGCGCGCGCGCTGCCCGGCGTGCGCTCGGCCAGTCTGACCGAGCATCTCCCCCTCGGCATCAACGTCCATGTGTCCAACGCCCAGATCGAGGGGCGGCCGAAGCCTCCCAAGGGCGAGGAGCTGGAAGTGGACCGCAACGGCGTCATGCCGGGCTACTTCGCGACCCTGGGCATCCCGCTCGTGGCGGGGCGCGACGTGACCGACGCCGACCGCCCGGGCACCCAGCAGGTCGCCATCATCAACGAAACCGCGGCGCGCCGGTTCTGGCCGGGAGAGGACCCTCTGGGCAAGCGGCTGCGCCTCGGCGACAGCGGCGAGTGGATGACGGTGGTCGGAGTCGCCCGGGACGGCAAGTACCGCACTCTGGGAGAGGCGCCGCGGGCGTTCGTCTACACCAACAACCTGCAGCAGTACTCCTCCTTCATGACCCTCGTGGTCGCCACCGACGGCAACGAGCAGGCCATGCTGGAGCAGGTGCGGCGCGAGCTGGATGCCCTGGACCCCAATCTGCCGGTCTTCGACATCGCGACGATGTCGGAGCACCTGTCGATCATGCTCTTCCCGGCGCGCCTGGGCGCTGCGCTGCTCGCCGCCTTCGGTGCCCTGGGTCTGGTCCTGGCCGGCATCGGCCTCTACGGCGTGGTCGCCTCCTCGGTGGCGCGCCGCACCCGTGAGGTGGGCATCCGCATGTCCTTGGGTGCGCGGCGGTCGGACGTGCTGACGCTGGTGGTGCGCGAGGGGATGACCCTGACCGGCATCGGCCTCGCCATCGGCCTCGGCCTGGCGCTCCTCGCCTCGCAGGTGCTGAGCGGCCTGCTCTACGGCATCGGCACGTACGATCCCGTCACCTACGTGATCGTGGCGGCCGTGCTCGGCGGGATTGCGCTCTTTGCCAATCTGGTCCCCGCCGGACGGGCCACGCAGGTTCAGCCGGTGGTGGCGTTGAAGTACGAGTAGGAGCGGCAGGCGCACGCGCCCTGGCCACCGGGAACGGTGGTCGGGGCCGCCGTCCTCAGGCTTCTCTCAGGACCTCTCGTCGGTGATCAGCTCGCGCACGCGCAGGCGGCCGACCTCGAGCTCATGGATCACCAGACGGTCGATCGCACCCGCCTTCAACGAGAAGCGCCGCACCGCCATCCGTCCGATCACGACGAGTCCGGCGGCGAGGCTGCCGATGGCCAGTGTCCCGACGCCGATCGCCGCCAGAGCCGTGGCGGCTTGGGCGAAGGCGAGCTGGGCGCCGGCTTTGGGGTAGGTCAGTTGAGCTCGGTCGTGCTTCATGTGCCCTCTCCTCGATTGAAAGGTTCTGAGCTTCCATGCCGGCTCAGCCATCTTCTGGCCAGCCTTCGACTTGTTCAATGATCTCCTGGAGAAGGTTTGCCCGGATGTGAAGAGTGGAAAGAGTCGGAATCTCCCGGAGGATGGAGAGAATCTCAACTCTCCTACGTCGGCCGAGCCGGATCGATCGCAAGAGAACGCCCAAGCTGCCGTGAGTCCGGAATCCCAAGGCTTTGGCTGCCAGTCTGGCTGCCGCGTCGTCGGTCAAGAGAACGGCGTCAGGGTAGCGGCTCATGAGACTCAGCGCCGCCTGCTCGCCTGTATCCAGAGAGAATGCCTTCACAAGCGCTCGGAATTGAGAATCCTTAGAGACGGCTCCAGGAACGTAACGAAGAGAGAGACTTGGAGAGGCCAGGGCAGTCGGCCGATGACGTGCGACCTCTTCCCGCACCTGTTCAGGGACCAAGACGCCTTCGAAGTCCGCGAGAAGATCGAGGCAGGCGATTTCGTCGAGATGGATCAGAGGGCCTGCGTCACAAATCGCGACGAGCCATTCCTCAGTCTCGGCCACGGAGGCCCCACTCCACATCCTCGCGCAGGAATCCCTCCATCAATTCCTCTCGATGGGAATCGAGGAAACGCCGCAGGGCATCGAGCACGACATCATCGAGGCTCCGGAACCAGCCGGACTCCACGAGTGTTTGCATCTCGGCGAAGAGCTGGGCCGGGATCTCGGTCTCGATGCGCTGCGTGGGGGCTTTGGCTGCCATGGCAGAGTCAGTTTAGCAGGACCGCGGGATTGCGCGCACCGCCAAGCATGCGAGCCTCGGGTAGAATCGGTGTGCCTGCTGGGAGATGACTGGAGGAGCTGATTATGGCGTGGAAAGTCCGTCGAGAGGTCGATCGAGAGCGCAGCGGCGCTTCCTCCGAAATCCCCTTCCCGGTCCAGGGGAAGGTGGGACGCATCGAGGATCCGCCGTCCGCTGCCTTCTTCAAGAGATACGTCGAGGCCAACCGGCCGGTCGTCATCAGCGGTGCCATGGAAGGGTGGCCCGCCCTCGACCGCTGGTCCTGGGACTACCTCGCTGGGATCGCCGGCGACTGCTCGGGCGAGGTCATCGTCTCGCGCAACGGCCTCTATCCCGACTACGTCACCCAGCCGTCGCCGATGACGAAGGTGGAGATGCCCTTCGCCGAATTCCTCCGCCGCGCGGGAGCGGTTGCCGGCGCCGAGCCCCTGCCGCCGATCCTCGGTCCCGGGGAGACCTACTATCTGTATGGCAAGTCTTACCTTCTGGACGCGGTGCCGGCCCTGCGCGCCGATCTGCGGACGCCGGATTGCCTCGGCGCCGTGGCGAAGCCGTTCCAGCGCCTGTGGATCAGCACGCCCGGCTGTGTGACGCCGCTGCACTACGACCTGTCGAACGGCTTCCTCTGCCAGGTGCGCGGCACGAAGCAGGTCTGGCTCTTCGACCCCACCCAATTCGACCGCCTCTATCCCCGCGGTCCGCAGTTCCCGGGGCTCGACAACTTCGAGAGACAGACGCAGGTGGACATCCACCATCCGGACTATGAAGCCTTCCCGGAATTCCGCCGCGCCACGGCCCTCGAATGCCATCTGCGGCAGGGAGACACGCTCTTCATCCCTTCCAACTGGTGGCACGAGGTCGAGACCCTGGATCTCTCCCTCTCCGTCCAGCTCGCCTTCGCGGGAGGAACGGTGACCAGCGAGCTCGCCGTGCTCTCGGACCTTTTCAAGACGAAGCGGCCCGAGGAGCTGATGAACGAGCCCGCGGTTCAGCGGCTGATGCAGGACCCGACGATGATGCAGGCCCTTCTGCGGATGATGGCGGGGGCTACTTCCGCCCCAAATACTCCACCGCCCGCTTGAGCCCGCCGAGCGTCAGGTCTTCCATGCGGAAGACCTCGCGGATCTTGTGGAGGGTGAAGCGGCCGTAGGCGCTGCCCCAGCTCTCTTTGGGGATCGGATTGAGCCAGACCGAGTGGCGGAAACGGTCGTGGAGGCGCTGCAGCCAGGTGAGGCTCGCTTCGGAGTCGTCCGCGTAGTAGGAGATGGCTCCCCGGGGATAGGTCAGCTCCTCGGGAGCCATCGTGGCGTCTCCCAGGATCAGGACGCGGGTGTCCTGGTTTCGCTTCAGGAGCTCTTCGGTCGAGAGCGGATCGCGGCGCTGCGGGTCCTTCCAGACCGTGCCGTAGATCGTGTTGTGGAAGAAGTAGGTGTCCGCCCGCTTGAAGCGGTTCTTCACCTTGGAGAAGAGCAGGCGCGTCAGGTGCACCCAGGGGAGCATGGAGGTGCCGCCGTTGTCGATCAGCAGCACGAGCTCGATGCGGTCGAGGAGGTCCCGCCGGAAGACGAGGTCGATCTCGCCGCCATTGCGTGCGCTCTGGTAGATCGTCTCGTCGAGGTCGAGCTGGTCGCGCGCGCCGGAGGGGACCATGCTCTTCAGGGCGGCCAGGGCCTGTGCCATGTTCGCCCCGTGCAGGATGTTGGCGTCCGAATAGTCGACGTATTTGCGCTCGCCGATCACCTTCAAGGCCGAGCGGTTGCCGCCGCCGCCCATGACGTTGACGCCTCCCTTGGCGTTTCCCGAGTGCCCGAACGGGGAATTGCCCCCGGTGCCGATCCAGCGGCTGCCGCCGTGGTGCTCCTCCATCTGCTTCTGAAGGGTCTCCCAGAAGCGGCGCATCAGCTCGTCCGGAGACATCGTCCAGAGGGCCTGCGGCGGCAGCTCGCCCTGCTGGACTGCCTGCTTGAGCCACTCGCGGAACTGCGGTGTGTTGAGAAGCTCCGGATCCCCCGGCGCCACGCGCGGCACGTCGACCCCGAAGAAGTGGAAGAGGAAGGCGCGCTCGAAATCGTCCATATGCTCGACCCGGCGCACGAAACAGAGGCGGGCGAAGAGGAACAGCGACTCCAGGTCGGGCGCCAGCCCCTTCTCCAGGCCTTTGTAGAAATCCAGCGTGTCGGTCATGCTGGCCGGGACGCCGTAGTCGCGCAGGCGGTGGATGAAGCCGTCGAGGAACATGGGGGGATTGTAGCGCCTGCGTGGCCCTCCGGCCGTTCTCGACGGGTAACCCCGCTGGGAGCGCCGGCATCCTTGCCGGCATCATCAAGACAGTGGGCCGAAGGCTCGACCTTCTTTCTTGGAGGGAGGGGCTGCGGAGCCCAGGGCCGGCGGCCGTGGTCACGGAAAGCGTGGGCCGGCAAGGATGCCGGCGCTCCCAGCGGGTGCTAACCGCACAGCATTGAGCCTATCCCCGGTTATCCCGCCGGGTTAACGGCTATCCGGCTGGAGAGAACGGAGCCCGCAGGCGGGAGAGCTCAGTCTCCGCCGCGTCGGCCCGCCGACGCTCGGCGTCGGCCCGCTGGCGCTCGGCGTCGGCCCGCTGGCGCTCGGCGTCGGCCCGCTGGCGTTCGGCGTCGGCCCGCTGGCGCTGAGCCTCGGCCTCTTCCTCAGGAATCGGTATCAGGGTGCCATCGCGGCGAAAGAGCCGAATCCAGTCGTGCTCCCTTTCCTCCACGATCCCGTGCCAGAGGCCGAGGAACACTCCGAGTTGCTCGCTCCACAGCCGCCCGGTCTCGTCGGGCTGAATCGGCCGGTAGGAACGGCCCGCCAGACGCAACCCCTCCAAGAGCCGAGCGTCGGGATCGTAGAGGAAATACTCGGCAGTGCGGAAGACCCTGGCGTAGAGGTCTCTTTTCTCCGTGCGGTCCTTCTCCGCGGTGCTGGGGGATAGCAGCTCGACGATGACGTCCGGCAGCCTGCCGCCTTCTTCCCAGGCGATCCACGCTTGACGGTCCCACTTCGAGGCGACGCCGCCCACCCAGAAGACATCCGGCCCGCGAAAAGCCCGTTTCTCCAGCCCCTTCTTCTCTTCCTCGAAGACCTCCCATGCCTGCTGCACGGAGTAGTAGACGAAGATGTTGGCGCCGGCGAAGAAATCGCTCCTCCCTTGCTCGGCCATGGCGAGCAGGATCAACTTGCGCAGGAGGGGGAATTCCACCGTATGCCAATCGGATTCCAAGGGCTCTCCATCGTCCAGGACGAGATCGAAGGGCAGAGGCGCAAGCGCCGCGGCGGCTGGCTGGCTCATGGCGTGCTCCCGTTCGGAGTCGTTTCGTGCAAGAACTTTATTCCGCATGACCGGTAAAGGCAAGAGGGGAGGCGAGCCCCGATCTCGCTCCTGCACGACAGGATAGCACGGGAGCTTTCGGCCTCGCCGAGATCTACAATCCCTCCCCATGGAGCTCCTCACCACCCACATCAACGCCGACTTCGACGCCCTCGCAGCGGTCGTCGCGGCGCAGCGGCTCCATCCCGAGGCGAAGATCTTCTTTCCGGGGTCGCGGGAGGAGTCGGTGCGGCGGATGCTGGAGAGCGGCTTCTATGAGGTGGCCGAGATCAAGCGCAAGGATGTGGCCCCGGCCGACATCACGCGGATCATCCTGTGCGATGTGCGCCAGCGCGATCGCATCGGGATTGTGGCGCGGTGGCTGGAGGAGCATCCCGAGATCGAGGTCCTGGCCTACGACCACCATCCCGACACCGCGGCGGACGTTCCCGTATCCGGCGGCGTGGTCGACCCGGGGGTTGGATCGACCTCTACGATCCTCGTCGAGGAGATGCGGCGGCGCGGGCTGGAGTGCGGCTCGACCGAAGCGACCCTCCTCCTCCTCGGCATCTATGAGGACACCGGCTCGCTGACCCACGCCACGACCGTGCCGCGGGACTTCGAGGCCGTCCTCTGGCTGCTCGCCCGCGGCGGCGATCTGGCGGCGGTGCGGCGCTGGGCGACCCGGCCGCTGGACGCACAGCACCTCGACATCCTCCACCGCATGATGCAGCGGCTGGAAGTCCACCGTGTCCGCGGGCACCGCGTCGGCATCGTGGATCTCGACCTCGGAGGCTATGTGGAGGAGCTGGCCCCTCTCGTCTCCCGCTGCCTGGAAGTGTTCGAGCTGCCGCTCCTCTTCGCTTTGTTTGGAGAAGGGGACCAGAACGACCGCGTGACGCTGATCGCGCGGGGTGACCTGCCCGGGTTCGATCTCGGGCAGGCGCTGGACGAGCTGGCCGGCGGCGGCGGGCACGCCACGGCCGCGGCGGCGCGGATCAGGGGGCGCACGCTGCTGGAAGTGCGGGAGGATCTGCTCCAGTTTTTGCGCCGCGTCCTGCCGCCGGCCGCACGGGCGCAGGACCTGCTGATCGCTTCCTTCTTCGAGGTTCCGGCCGGTGCTTCGGTGGCGGAGGCCAAGGCCCATCTCATCACGTGGCGGGTCAATGCCGCTCCGGTGGTGGAGGCGCCAGGACGCCGGGTGGTGGGGATCGTGACCCGGCAGATGCTCGACGCCGCCATCCAGCACGAGCTCGGAGGGCGGCCGGTGGAGACGGTGATGACCCGCGAGCTCGAATGGGTCGACCCCCAGGCGCCGGCCGAGGAGGTGGGGGAGCGCATGCTCACCCGCCACCCGCGCTTCGTGCTGGTGGGAGATCCGGGTGATCGGGAAAGGGGCCGGCCGCTGGGTCTCATCACCCGCATGCAGCTCCTGCGGCATCTCCATGGCCGGCTGGAGGATTTCGAAGAGCGCCTCGACCGCCGGGCCGAGCAGCACCGCGAGCGGCGGGAGAAGATCGCCCGGCTCCTGGAAGAGCGCCTGCCGGCGGCGATTTCTACCCGGATCGAGACGATCGCCCGCGTCTCCCGCGAGGCGGGCGTCCCGGTCTATCTCGTGGGCGGCTTCGTGCGCGACCTGCTCCTGGAGCGCGAGAACCGCGACCTCGACCTGGTTGTCGAGGGAGACGGCCTCGATTTCGCCGCCCGGCTCGCCCGCGCCGTGGACGGCCGCGTCCGCGAGCACCGTGCCTTCCTCACCGCCGTGGTCATCGATCCCGAGGGATTCCACATCGACGTGGCCACGGCGAGGAGCGAGTTCTACCGCGCTCCGGCGGCCCTGCCCGAGGTGCAGATGTCGGCTCTGCGCCAGGACCTCTTCCGGCGCGACTTCACGATCAACACTTTGGCGATCCGCCTGGGACCGGACGAGACGCCCGAGCTGATCGATTACTTCGGCGCCCGCAACGATCTCAAGGAGAAGACGCTCCGCGTGCTCCACAGCCTGTCGTTCATCGACGACCCGACGCGAGTGCTGCGCGCCGTGCGGCTGGAGCTGCGGCTCGGCTTCCGCATCTCGTCGGAGACGCGGCGGCTCGTCGAGGTGGCTCTCGCGGAGGGGATCTTCGACTATCTCTCCGGCTCGCGCCTGCGCGAGGAGCTGGAGAAGCTCCTGGACGATCCGGCGCTGGCCCTGCGCGGGCTCGACCGGCTCGCCGCCCTGGGAGTCCTGCGCGTCCTCCATCCCGGTCTGGAGCTGGGAGAGTCCATCCGCGAAAGACTGCGCGCGGCCCGCGCCGCCTTCGACTGGTACGAGCTCGAAGGCTTGAGCGATCCGCCGGTCCGTGCCTGGCGGTTGCTCCTCATGGCCCTTGCCCTGGATTTCGAGGCCGCCGAGCTCGACCGCCTCGCCGCGCGGCTGATGCTGGCGGGGGAGGACCGCCGTCTCCTCACCGGCCTGCCCGAGCGCCTGGCGCGAGCGCGCGAATCCCTCGCAACCGCCGGGCTCCCGGCCCATCGGGCAGTCGAGACACTGGAGGATCTCTCGGGCGAGGAGCTTCTGCTGCTTCTGGCGGAAGGCGACGAGGAGGTCCGCGCCTGGGTGCGCCGGGTCCTCACGGAGCTCCGGCATCTCGAGCTGAAGATCCGGGGCGCCGACCTCGTCGCGGCCGGCATGCCCCAGGGGCCGGAGATCGGGCGGGCGCTGGAGGCGACCCGGCGGGCGCGGTTGGATGGATTGATTGAGGAGGGGAGGGAGGGGGAGCTCGCGTTCGCGCTGGGAGCCCTGTGAGGACCCGTCCCCCGACCTCAGTCTAGCGTTCCTCGACTAGCGCCAGCACCCGCAGCGGGCTGCCGCTGCCGTTGACGATCTTGAGCGGCGCGGCGATGACGACAGCTCCGGTCGCGGGGAGCTGATCGAGGTTGCGCAGGCTCGCGAGGCCAAACCGGCCGGCCCCGTGCATGAAGGTGTGGTTCGGGAACGGCGGATCGAAGGTGCCGGCCTGGCCGGCGTCCGTCCCCACGGTCTCCACCCCGACACCGAGGATGTCGCGCTCCTCCAGGAGGAAGAGGGTCGCCTCCTTGTGGAAGCCTGGGCTGTGGGGACCGTCGGCGCCGACGTTGAGGAAGTCCTCGGCGCCGGTGCGCCGGCTCCAGCCGGTGTGCAGCAGCACCCAGGCGCCGCGCGGAATCCGGCCATGCTGCGCTTCCCAGGCCAGGAGCCCGTCGCGCGTCAAAAGGAAGTCCGGGTTCGCCGCCACCTCATCGGTCACGTCGATCACGCAGGCCGGACCGACGAAGCGCCGCGCGGGGATCGTGTCGCAGGCATTGTCCGGCAGGTCCTTGCCGGTGATCCAGTGGACCGGAGCGTCGAAGTGAGTGCCGGTGTGCTCGCCGAGATGAAGGGTGTTCCAGTACCAGCCCGGGCCTTTGTCGTCGTAGCGAGAAATCATCTCGATCGTCACTCCGGGTGAGGAGGCGAACTGCGGCGGCAAGCCGATCACCGGAGTGTCCGGACCGAGGGGTTGGGTCAGATCGACGACCCGGATACGTCCGGCGTCGAGCTCGGTCACGAGCTGCTGGAGGATGCTCATCGGCGGTCTCCTTCGGCTGGGCTGGCTGGGCTGGCTGAAGATACCAGGCTGCGCAGGTGGCGTTGGAACTGAAAACGGCTCTCCAGGAAGTGCAGATCGAAGAAGTAGCTCGCCGGCCCTTGCGGTTCGACCTTGGCGACCAGGCAGGAAAGCTCCCGGGCCGCGAGAGCATCCCTCAGGGCGCTCTGGAGCTCCTCTTCGGTACGGCAGGTGCCGGTGCGGGGAACGCCCGAGGCCGCGGCGATGGCGGCCAGGTCCGATCCCGTGGCGGTTGCGGTGGTGAAGCTCCGTCCCACCGAGAGCAGGACCTCATTGTCGAACACGATGTGGATGAGATTGGCCGGCCGGTACCGGGCCATCGTAGTCAGGCTCCCGAGGTTCATGAGCAACGAGCCATCGCCGTCGATGACCACCACCTGCAGCTCGGGACGGCTCAAGGCGATCCCTAAGCCGACCGACGAGGCCAGGCCCATGGAATGCCAGAGATAGAAGAAGCCGGGCTGGTGTCCGAGGGAGAACAGCTCGGCCGGCGCGGCCCCATGTTGGTGACCACGATTGACCGCGTCAGCTCGGGATAGACGGCTCGTAGCGCGTCGACGCGGAGCATCAGTCCTCCCACATCAGGCCGCGGCACAGCAGCAGGGCGACCGGCCGCAGGCTGGACTCAGCGAGCGCGACGGCCTGGCGGACGCGCGCGGCCACATGCTCCGGCTCGTCCAGGGCCAGGTAGGGGATGCGGAGAGCGTCCAGGACGTGCTCGGTGACGCCGCCGCCTTCCGTCTGCCACGGGTGCTCCTCCCCGAACCCGCCGCGGTGGCTCACCACCATCAACAAGGGGATGCGGTACAGCTGGGCCAGGGAGACGATGCCGTTGATGCTCGCCAGGAGGCCATGGTTCTGCATCAACATCGCCGACTTCATTCCGGCGAGGTGTGCGCCCGCCGAAATCCCCACCCCCTCCTCCTCCTTGGCCAGGCGGACCAGGACCATCTCCGGGTCCTCCTCCGCGAGGCTCACCAGATGCACCAACCAGGTCTCCGGAAGCACGGAGAGCAACCGGATCCCGCACGCCTTGAGGGCATCGTAGACGGTCTGGGAGCTCGTCGTCGAGACAGGCATAGCTCGCCTCAGGCGTCGGGCACCGTCTCCACCGGCGGCTCGGGCAGCCAGAACGAGGCGATGAACCCGACCAGGTAGACGCCGAACCCGACGGCCGCGGCGGTCATCGCCATTTTGGCGGGAGCAGCCGCGCGGTCGGCGGTGACGGCGAGGGTCGCGGTCAGCCAGGCGAAGGAGGTGCCGATCAGGCGGCCGCCGATGTTGGCGGCGAAGCTCTCGCCGGTACCGCGCAGGTGCAAGGGGTAGACGCGCGGCAGGTAGTTGCCCCAGAAACTGAACTGCGCGACGGTCAGGAACCCGGCGACGAAGACCATCGGATAGAGCAGATCGAGGCTGGTGGTGGCAGCCCAGGCGAAGGTCAGGGGCATCACGATCAGCCCGGGGATCTGGAACATGCGGATCAGCCGGCGCCGGCTGACGATTGCGACCGCCAGCATGGCGAGCGCCAAGCGGCCCACCAGCCCGCCGATCTCCTGCACCTTGACGACGTCCGAGGCGACCGCCTGCTCGGTGCGCCGGGCCTCGGGGGCCGGCAGATCGGCGGTCCTCTCCCGCACTTCCTGGAGCCCTGGCACCATCTGCGGGATCTGCTGGATGGCGCCGAAGGCGGCGCCGTAGGACATGGCGAACATCAGCGTGGTCACCAGGGTGGTGCGGCGCAGCTCGGGGGCGAACAGAGCGGCGAGGCTCGGCCGCTGGAGCGTGCCCTCCTGGCGCTTCTTCTGCCAGGCCGGCGACTCCGGCAGGAACGGCCGGATCAGGATCAGCGGGATGGCCGGGATGACGCCCGACATCAGCGTATAGCGCCAGGCGGCGTGGGAATCGGCGACGCCCCCCGCGGCGATGGCGGGCAGGCTTGCCGCGTACTTGACCAACAGGCCGCTGACCACCGCGACCATCAGGCCGCCGAGCGACGAGAACGCCTGGGTGTAGCCGATCACCTTTTCGCGCCGCTTGGGCTCGGGGAACAGCTCGGCCAGCCAGGCAACGGCGGCTACGAACTCGACGCAGACGCCGATAAACACCAGGCAGCGGCAGACCAGCAGCATCTCGATCGAGGTCGAAAAGCCGGCCGTGAACGCCGCCCCGGCGTAGAGCAGGATGCTGAACGTGAGCACCCGCCGCCGGCCCAGGATGTCGGTGAGGTAGCCGCCCAACAGGCCGAAGATGCCACCGGCAAAGGCCGGGATGTAGAACAGCCGGCCCACCCACATCTGGAACTCGGGCGAGCCCGGCGTGGCGCCGACCAGCTCCTGGAGAGCCGGGCGGACGATGAGCGGCAGCATGAGCAGCTCGTAAATGTCGAAGGCGAATCCCATCGCAGCGATGACGCAGATGAGCCACTGGATGGTCGTGAGGCCTGCGGTCTTTTGGGGCACGTGGGAAGTTTACCCAACCAGCCCGCCGCTTGCACGCCGCTCTGGAAGCTGCGCTGCCCACGCATCCGCTCGCTTCACCACGTCGTCGAGCGCCGCGAGCGATCACGCGAATCATTCTCTGCGTTGAGGGCTCTCCGGTTATCCTTATCGCAATGCACCGCTGTCTTCTTTCTGTCGCTCTCCTCCTCGCGCTCGCCGCGCCAGCTTTCGCCAAGGACGCCCGCTCGACCGAGGTCCTCCGCCTCGACTGCGCCAACACGCTGGGCCGGCGGGAGGTGACGCTCTTCGCCAACGGCACGATCCGGCTGCGCGATGGGAAGCTCGGCGAGGAGCTGATGGGGCTCGCGGAGCTGGGGCCGGGGGAGTACCAGGCGTTCGTCGAGCGGCTGAAGGCCGAGAACCTTTCGGAAGTCGGCCGGTTGCCCACCGGGGTTGAAGGCGACTGGGTCGAACGGTGCATGCTGGCGCTCGACCTTCCGGGCCAAGCTCCGCGCATCATCCACTTCGGGCACTACGACACCTTGCCGCTGCCGCTGTCGCGCCTCCTCCAGGTCGGCCAGGATCTGGCAGCCAAGGTGACCACCCTGGAAGGCACGGACCGGCTTCCGGAGAACTATGAGCCCCGTCTCCACGACGTGCTCCGGCGGGTGGACGGCAACCTCTACCGCGTGGAGGCCTTCACCGTGGATGGCAAGGGCGTGGAGCTGCACGGGGTCTATCAGCCGGTCGCCATCTACGTGCAGCGCGATCAGTTTCGGATGGAATTCACGGCCCTGGTGTCGAGGCGGAAGTGAAGCCTGGGGTGCGGGTCACGGGAGGAGCCCACCGCGGGCGGGGTCTGACCGTCCCGCCGGGGGCACGGCCGACCGAGGGGAGAGTACGCGAGGCCCTCTTTTCGATGTGGGGAGACCGCCTGGAAGGCGCGCGGATCCTCGATCTCTTCGCAGGCAGCGGCGTGGTGGGATTGGAAGCCGTGGGCCGCGGCGCTCTCTCCGCGCTCCTGATCGACGAGGATCTCCGCGCCATCAAGACGCTGGAGGCGAACCTCGCCCGCGTGGGAGAAAAGACCGTCCAGATCCGCCGCCTGAGCCTTCCCGGCGGCCTCGCCCGCCTCACCGAGGCCGGCCCCTTCGATCTCGTCTACGCCGATCCGCCGTACAACTTCCAGGCTTACGAAACTCTGATTGCCGGAGTCGCTCCGCTCCTCGCCACGGACGGGGAGATGGTCGTGGAGCACGCTTCGCGCCGCGACATGCCGGTGCAGGCGGGGGGGATGGTTCGGACGAATACGCGGAAGTATGGGGAGGGCTCGTTGAGCTTTTTTCGGAAGGGGCCGGGATAGGGCGATTAGCGGCAAGAGCGCGAGCCTCCAAATCCTCTAAGATTCCCGCGTGGCCAGAGTCGTTCTCCTCATCCTCCTGTCCCTCGCCGTTCTCACCTCTCCGGCCGCGGCCGACGACAAGCCCCTGCCCGCCGGGCTGGACCTCGAAACCTCCCTGGCACCTCCGTCCGGAGAAACTCCAGCGCCTCCGCTCGTCACCACGGTCGTCACGGTCCGGGGCGAGCCGATCGAGGAGCTTTTGCGGGATCAGCGCATCCGCCCGGGCGGCGATGCGCTCGCGCTCGTCTATCTTCTGAATCCAGGACTGGCCAGCGTGGATCCGCTCCCAACGGGGACGGCCCTTATCCTTCCGGCGGTGCCTGAGGCCGAGGCTGCGCGGATTCCGGCCGGGGCCTTCGTCGCCTTGAGCCTGGCTCCCAAGATCAAGCGGGAGATCCTGGGAAGCGACTTCTCGCTGGGGCCGATCGTCGAGAAGGTGAACCTGCTCCCGGCGGCGCGCTTCGCGGGGCCGGACGAGAAGGAAGAGGTCGTCGGCGCCCTCGACGAGATCCGCGGCTTCCTCGATCTGCTCAACACCGGGATCACCGGCGGCAAGCTGCCGCTTCATCCCGAAGTCCTGCGGCAATCGCTGGTCGAGGCGCGGCTCGTGAAGTCGATCCTGGAGGCTTTCGTGAAGTCCGGCAAGACGCTGGGAGATTCCGACCGCGCGGCGATCGTGCAGATCTCCGAGGACATGAACCTCAAGGCCAGCAGCTTCGACGAGATGCGCCGTGGGGGCGACCGTCCGCGGCGCTGGCGTGACGCGCGGGTAGTGGTCCGGGTGAAAGGGAAGGAGGACGGCGCGCCTGTCTCGGGTCTGCGGGTCTACTACGTGCCGCGTGCCCTGGCGGGCCGGCGGGAGGAGGTCCGGGAAGCCCCGGCTCCGGATTCAACCGTCGCTTTGCAGCTTCCCGAGGCGAGCTATCTGGTGTGGGTGGGAACGCGGGCGGATGCGAAGCCGCTCTCACCGCAGGCCCGGGTCGACGTGCGCCGGCAGGAGGGCGGGCGGGAGATGACCGTCGATCTGCCGGTCCCGCGGGGTGGGGGAGCGCGTTGACCGGGCTCCGGCGCGACATCGTGAAGGGAGACTCAGAAGCCGATAGGCGGGAGCTTGAGTATGCAGCAAACCGATCGAATCAACTGGAATAGCACGGTAGCAAGGCCGATGGGCATCGCAAGCTTGGGCCATGCGTTCTTTGCTGTGACCATGATCGCCGTCGGAATCCTGGGTCTGATTCAAGGCGATTTCACCCCGACATGGTCGGGGGTTCCCAAGGGTTTTCCCGCGCGCGAGGTCCTCGCCTATCTCTGCGCCTTGATCTCCCTGGTCTCTGGCATAGGCCTGCTCTGGCCGCGCACAGCCTTCGTCGCTTCCCGCGTGCTGCTTACCTATCTCCTGGTTTGGCTGCTGCTGTTCAGGGTGTCTTACATCTTCCGCGCTCCTACTGGGCTGGGTACTTGGTGGTCCTGCGGTGACACCACGGTGATGGCGGCGGGCGCCTGGGTTCTGTACGCCTGGTTCGCCGGTGACAAGGACAGGCAGCGTCTCAGTTTCGGCACCGGCGACAAGGGTCTGCGCCTCGCGAGGGCGCTCTACGGCCTGGCCTTGATCCCCTTCGGCGTAGCCCATTTCATCAATCTCAAGGGGACCGCTTCGTTGGTGCCTGGCTGGTTGCCATGGCACGTGGCCTGGGCGTACTTCACCGGCTGTGCCTTCATCGCGGCGGGCGTGGCGGTGCTCCTCGGTGTGTACGCACGGCTGGCAGCAGTGCTCTCGGCGTTGCAGTTGGGCCTGTTCACGCTGCTGGTGTGGGTACCCATCGTCGTGGCAGGACCCGACGCCTTCCAATGGAGCGAGTTCGTCGACTCTTGGGCGTTGACGGCCGGCGCTTGGGTGGTGGCGGATTCCTATCGCGGCATGCCTTGGCTCGCCGTGGGCAAGGTGGGCATGGTGGCGCAGGTCATCTGACGGCCTGCTGGCTTAGAATAGCCCTCCATGAAACCCCTCTCGGCCCGGCGCCGCGGCAGTCAATCCCCCGGCTGTCTCGTGCTGTTCTTCGGCCTCTTTCTGGCCGTGGGGCTCGCCCTCTCCTATTTCATTCTCTGGAAACCATGGAGCCAGTGGCTCTCCGCCCGCTTCTGGGAGGAGACGCCGTGCCGGATCGTGTCGAGCCAGGTGACCGAGAGCTCCGACTCGGATGGCTCCACGTACAAGGTCGACATCACCTACACGTACGTGGTCGAGGGGGGCGAGATCCGCGGCTCCAGCTATGACTTCATGAACGTGAGCTCGAGTGGCTACGACGGCAAGGCCGCAGTCGTGGCCCGCTATCCCGCGGGCACAGAGGCGACCTGCTGGGTCAATCCGAAGAATCGGACCCAGTCGGTGCTCAGCCGCGATTTCTCTCTCACGTACCTGATCGGACTGTTCCCGCTCATCTTCGTGGCAGCCGGCGGCGGCGGGATCATCTGGGCGTTGCGCCAGGGGCGGAAGAGCAAGGAACCGCAGGCAGCGGCCGGCTCGGGCCCGCGCGCGTCGCCGTTCGGTGTCGAGCTCCCGGCGGACGCCGCGCAGCCGCGGGTGCTCAAACCCCAGCTCTCGCCATTCGGCAAGCTGTTCGGCCTGATTTTCGTGGCTCTCTTCTGGAACGGGATCGTCTCGGTGTTCGTGGTCATCATGATCAACGGCTGGAGGTCGGGGCATGGGGAAGGCTGCCTCACCGCGTTCCTGGTGCCGTTCGTCCTGATCGGCCTGGGGCTGATCTTCGGAGTGTTCCGGCAGTTCCTGGTGCTGTTCAACCCCCGGCTGGAGCTGACGTTGAGCCGGGGAGCGCTGGTGCCCGGCGAGCCGGCCCTCCTGCAATGGAAGATCGAGGGGAAGGCGGAGCGGGTGAAGCGCCTGAAGATCGTTCTCGAAGGACAGGAGGAGGCGACCTATCGGCAGGGCACGGACACCAAGACCGACCGGGAGGTCTTCGCGACGATCCAGATCGTCGACACCGATCCATCGATGCAGATGGCCCAGGGCTCGGCGCGCGTCGCTGTCCCGGAGGACGCCATGCCGTCGTTCAAAGCCGACCGCAACAAGATCGTCTGGACGCTCAAGGCCGCCTGCGAGATCCCTGGCTGGCCGGACTCCGATGACGAGTATGAGATCGTGGTGGCGCCCGCCGCGCTGAGGTGACGCATGGAAAACGAATTCATCCTGGTGGAGACGCACGACGGCACGACCTCCTTCCGGCCCGGCGACCTGGTCGAGGGGACGGTGCGCTGGCAGCTCCCCGAGCCGCCGGAGGAGACCGAGCTGCGCCTGTTCTGGTCGACGGAGGGCAAAGGGGACCAGGATCTGGAGGTGGTGGAGACGGTGCCGTTCGACAACCCGGGAGCCCTGGACCGCCGGACGTTCCGGGTACGTCTCCCCGCGGGTCCCTACAGCTTTTCGGGAAAGCTGATCACACTGCGGTGGGCGCTCGAAGCCGTGGCCCAGCCGGGCGACCACGCCGGCAACCTGTTCCTCACGGTCTCGCCGACGGGCGAGGAGATCCAGCTTCATCGATGAGGGCCGGAGACAACCCGTTCACCGTCCAGAAGGTGCAAAGGATCCGCTACCGGCTCTCCGGTGAGACCTGGGAGGGGCTGCTGGAGCGCCTCGCCATGTTGCGCTACCGCGCGGCGATCGTGGGGCCGCACGGCCGGGGCAAGACCACGCTTCTGGAGGATCTGGCGCCGCGTCTGGAAGCGCTGGGCTTCCGCGTCCGCTCCGTGATGCTCCACACCGGCGACCGCCGGCTGGACCGCGAGCAACGGGAGATTCTCCTGCGCCATCTGAGCCCCCGAGACCTTCTCTGCGTCGACGGTGCCGAGCAACTCGGCCGCATTTCCTGGCTGGCCCTGCTGGCCCGAAGCCAGGCGGCCGGGGGGCTCCTCATCACCTCGCACCGCCCGGGCCTCCTGCCGACGCTGCTCGACTGTGAGACGACGCCGGAGCTGCTGGCCGACATTGTGAGCGATCTCCTGGGGAGAGAGGCGGAAGGAACGGAGGAGCTCTTCGTGAGACACGAAGGAAATTTGCGGGAGGCTTTGCGGGCGATGTATGACGTGTGGGCGATGGAGGTCCTCTCCACTGTAGAGACGCCCCGTGGGGCGTCTCCTTCCGAGGTGCCCGCGGCACCGCAGGGATCCTTGGAATGAATGACGCCGCCGCAGGAGACGCCCCACGGGGCGTCTCTACAGTGGGGGACGCCGCATATCGCTCGGCGGCAAAGTTAGCGCCTAGAGGGGCCGGGGGTGAGGGCCTCCTCGCCCTTGCCGCCGCCGTCGTGGCGCTCCTCATCCGCATCCCGTTCACCATGGACCGGATGTGGGACCACGACTCGGTCCAGTTCGCGTTGGGAGTGGAGAAGTACGACCTCCTGGCGCACCATCCGCACCCTCCGGGCTACCCGCTCTGGATCGGCATTCTGAAGGTCCTGGCGGCTCTGGGGATCGATCCCCTCCACGGCATGGTGGCGCTGGCGATTCTGGGGGGGGCGATGGGGACGGGTTGGATGGTTCTTCTGGCCGGCCGGCTCGCTCCGGAGGAGGCGCGGCTGCGGACGGGTCTGTTTGCCGCGGCGCTCTATGCCTTCAATCCGCTCCTCTGGTTCTATGGCGAGCTGCCGCTGATCTATGCCCTGGAGGGCGGGCTGACCGTCGTGCTCGCATGGGCGGCGACGCGGATGGAGGAGGGGCGGCGCCCCTTCCTGCTCGCCTGTGGGCTCTTCGCGCTGGCCGGCGGGCTGCGGCAGTCGACCATGGTGCTCCTCGCGCCGCTGCTCCTCTTCGGCATCTGGCGGACATGGCGGCGGGGCCGGCTGACGCCCGGGTTGTTCTTCGGCGGCGCGGCTCTCGGCGCGGCGGTGGTCCTCTCCTGGCTCGTCCCGCTCTGCCTGGCAGCGGGCGGCTATGGCGCCTATCGCCGGATCAGCACCGAGCACTTCGGGACTCTCCTGCCGCAGACGTCCATCCTCTACGGCGCCGGCTGGGGCGCCCTGGCCCACAACGTGGAGGTGCTGACGAAGTGGGGTCTGCAGGGGATCGTTTCGGGCTTCGTGGCGCTCCTCGTGCTCTGGATCGTGACGCCAGGCCGTATCGTCCCGGGGTTGCGCTGGCTCGCCTCGCGCCTGCCGTGGCTCCTCGCCTGGGCCGTGCCTCCTGTGCTCTTCTTCGCGCTGTTCCACGTCACCAAAGCGGGCTACACCCTCGTTCACCTGCCGGCGCTGCTGACCGCCATCGCGCTCGCCGCGTCTCCGGCTCTCGGCGCGGGCCGTGGCCGGGCCGTCCTCGCCACGGCTCTGGCGATCGCGGTAGGGGGCGGACTGTTCCTCTTCGGCGCCGACCGCCGGCCGGACCAGCCGCGCCTCTGGGCCGTCGTCCGCCACGAGCACAACCGCGGCACCCTCGACCGCTTCGAGCGCGATCTTGACCGCACGCTAGCCGTCATCCGGCGCTATCCGCCGGGGGAGACGGTGCTGGCGACCGTGGAGCTCTCCGGAACAGGTCCCTCCGGCGCCGACGGTTTCCTCTATCCCTGGCACCGGCATCTCCAGTGGTACCTGCCCGACTACCCGGTCCTGCTGCTGGTCCCGGAGGAAAGCTTCGCCCTGGTGGGGGAGGGCCACCGGCCGTTCGTGCGCGAGGAGAGGCGGATCGAGGTTCCGGCCTCGACGCGCCGGATCGTCTTCGTGCTCTCGGAGCCCACGGGGAACCGCCTGCCGTTGGGGCCGGGGCGGATCGAACGGACCGGGGAGGATTTCTACGTGCTGACCGTGCCGTTCCGTGGGGAGCTGCGGGCAGGCTCACTGGTGCTCACCACCCGCACCTTAGAGATAGAACCCGATTCCGGGTCTCTGAGGAGAGGAGGAGAAGGATGAGAAGAGCTGTTCTGTTGTTCCTTGTTGTCCTGCTGACTGTTTCGGTTTTCCCCGCGCATGCCAAGGTCACCCGCTATCTGACCGGCAATGCCGCCGACGTGAGCCCGGTTCTCGCCGGCCCTGCCCATGATTTCGGGGGCGGCGGCACGGACATCGATGCCGCGCTCCAGTGGATCATCGACACTGTCCGCGGCTGCACGAGCTGCTCGACCAAGGTGGACGTCGTCATCCTGCGGTCCTCCGGGTCCAACGGCTACAACGACTACATCTACGCCATGAATGGCGTGGACTCGGTCGAGACCCTGGTGATCACCAGGGCGTCGGATTCCAACACCGCGGCGGTCGAGGCGACCGTCCGGAACGCCGAGGTGGTGTTCTTCGCGGGCGGCGACCAGTGCGACTACGTGAACTATTTCAAGGGGACTCTGGTCGAGACCGCCGTCGAGTCCGTCTACGCGAGGGGCGGTGGCGTCGGCGGCACGAGCGCCGGTCTGGCCATCCAGGGGGATTTCACCTACAACGGCTGCACGGGGAGCATCACGTCGGCCCAGGCGCTCGCCAACCCCTATAGCCGCTACGCCACCTTCACGTACGACTTCTTCCACTGGGCGAACATGCAGAACACGATCACGGACAGCCATTTCGTGGCCCGCGACCGCATGGGCCGCCTGCTCGCCTTCCTCGCCCGCCAGATCAAGGACGGCAAGGCCACCAGCGTCCTGGGCATCGGAGTCAACGAGGCCACTTCGGTCGTGGTCGACCGCAACGGAGTCGCGACCGTCCTGGGAAGCGGCCCGGCCTACTTCGTCCTGGCCGATCACGCGCCGGAGGTCTGCCTCTCGGGTACGCCGCTGACCTTCTCGAACTACAAGATCTGGAAGGTCAACGCGAACGGCACGTTCAACCTGCAGAACCGGCCGAGCACCGGGTACTACACGCGCAGCGTCAGCAATGGGGTGATCAGCGCGGACCCGTATTGAGAAAAACCCTCACCCCCGGCCCCTCTCCCGCAAGCGGGAGAGGGGTGAACAGCAGAGATCTCGAGATCAGTCTGACTTCGCTTTGCTCCCCTCTCCCGCTCGCGGGAGAGGGGCCGGGGGTGAGGGGCCCCCTACCGCAGAAAAAACGCCAGCTCTTCCAGATTGATCCGTAGGTCCACGTTCTTGAGCTGCACGCCGGGCCGGCGCTTGAGGCGGATGGGGGCGAAGTTCAGCACCGCTTTGATGCCGGCTTCGGACAGGCGGTCGTAGTTCTCCTGCGCCGCTTCGGCGGGCACGGCGAGAACGCCGATCTCCGCTCCCGACTCCCGGATGACCTCGGGGATCTCGTCGGTCGAGCGGATCACGAAGGTCCCCATATCGCGGCCGATCTTGTCCGGGTCGTGGTCCACGCCGGCCACGACGCGGAAGGCGCCGTAGTTGAAGCCCAGGTACTGGGCCAGCGCGCTCCCCAGGTTCCCCATCCCCACGATCAGCATCGCATGCTGCCGGTCGAGCCCGAGGAGCTCGTTCAGATGAGCGGCCAGCGCGTCCACGTCATAGCCGACGCCGCGGATGCCGAACTCGCCGAACTGCGCCAGGTCCTTGCGGATCTGGGTCGCGGAGAGGTGATACCTCCACGCCATCTCCTGCGAGGAGATGCGCTTCACCCCCTCCTCCTGGAGATGGCGGAGGCAGCGGAGGTAGAACGAGAGACGGTTGAGGGTGAGAGGAGAGACCTCCTCCTCCGTCTCGGTTACCGGGCGACGGTCGTCTCGATCAGCCACTGCAGGATTCCGCTGGGCCAGATGCCGAGCACGAGCGTGCCCAGGGCTGCCAGGACGGCCGCCGCTCGACCCCAGACGTCAATCAGCAGGCCTTCCGGCTGTCGCTCCTCTGCCTGCATGTAAAGAACGTACACGACGCGCAAGTAGTAGAAGACGCCGATGAGGCTCGCCAACACGCCGAGGACCGCCAGGCCGACCAATCCATCGCCCACCGCGTTCAGGAAGACCACGTACTTGCCGATGAAGCCGACGGTCGGCGGAATGCCGCCGAGCGAAAGCATGCAGACCGCCAGGCACGCGCCGAGCAGCGGATAGCGATACCCCCAGCCCGACAGGTCGGAGATGAGGTGGTGCTCTCCGGGCCGGTTGTAGAGCAGCGTCACGACCGTGAACGCGCCGGCGTTCATCAGCACGTAGGCGAGCAGGTAGACGATCACCGGTGCGAGCGAGGCTCGGTCGAGCGTCACGAACGCGAGCAGCAGGTAGCCCATGTGCGCGATGCCGGAGTAGGCGAGCATCCGCTTGATGTCCCGCTGCACGAGCGCCAGCAGGTTCCCCACCAGCATGGAGAGGACGGACAGCACGGCCACCACGCCCGACCACTTGACCGCGGTGCCCGGCGCGCCCGTGACCACGGACTCCAGCACCCGGTAGAGCACCAGCGCGCTCGCCACCTTCGGGGCCACCGAGAGGAAGGCCACGAACGGCGACGGCGCACCCTGGTAGGTGTCCGGGGACCATGCATGGAACGGCACCACGCTCATCTTGAAGCCGAAGCCCGCGACGAGCATCAGGAAGCCGAGACTCACCGTGACCGGCACGGAGGACGCGCCGCCGAGCGCCTGGCCGATCTCCGCCAGGCGTGTGCTGCCCGTGGCGCCGAATACCAGCGCGATTCCGTAGAGGATGAACGCGCTCACGAAGGCGCCCATCAGGAAGTACTTGAGGGCTCCCTCCGTGGCGATGGCCAACCGCCGGTGGTAGGCGGCGAGCGAGTAGAGGCAGAGCGAGAAGAGCTCGAGCGAGACGAAGATCGTCAGCAGCTCCGTCGCCCGCAGCATCAGCAGGAGGCCGCACGCGCACCAGAGGAGCAGCGCGTGATATTCACCCGACAGGATGTTCTCGCGCCGCAGATAGCTCTGCGAGGCGAGCAGGCAGAGCCCGGTCGCGAGGAGCACCACGAGCGACAGCGCGTAGGTGAACCGGCTGGTCTCCAGGAACCCGTTGAACGAGAGATACCCCTCCGGGAGATGCGCCCAGGCGTGCCAGGCGCCCCAGGCGGCCGCGGCCGTGCCGAGCACGGCCAACGCCGTGAACGCCCGCCGCAGGCCCGGCGTGAGCGCCTCCAGCATCAGCAGGACGATCCCTGTGCCGCAGAGGATCATTTCCGGCAACAGACTCATCAGATCCACCCGGCTCATCGTCCCGCCTCCGTGGTCAAAGCGGCGACCTCGTCGTGGGGAGGCCGCAACGTCACATCCGGCACCGCCGGCTGCCCGGCCACCGCGTGGAACTGGGTGAGGGTGGCGTCGAGCGCCGCGCGGCTCGGCTTCAGGAACGTTTCCGGCTTGAGGCCGATCCAGAGCATAAAGAAGCAGAGCGGCACGAGCGCACAGATCTCGCGCAGGTTCAGATCGGAGAGCCCGCGGTTCTCTTCTTTGGTCAACGGTCCGAAGATCGTGAGCTGGATCATCTTCAGCAGGTAGACCGCGGCGAGCACCACGCCGAAGGTGGCCAGAATCGTCGGCAGACGGAGGGCCTTGAAGCTGCCGGCGAGGATCAGGAACTCCCCCGCGAAGCCGTTGAGCGCCGGCAGGCCGACCGAGGCGAGCGCCGAGAACACCAGGAAGAAGGCGAAGACCGGGATGACCTTGGCGAGGCCGCCGAACTCCGCGAACTTCTTCGTGTGCCGCCGGTCGTACAGCATGCCGACGAGAAGGAAGAGCGCGCCGGTCGAGAGGCCGTGGTTCACCATCTGGAGGAGCGAGCCCTCCCAGGCCACCTGCTCGAACGCGAGCAGGCCGAGCATGACGAATCCGAGGTGGGCGATGGAGGAGTAGGCCACCAGCTTCTTCATGTCCTCCTGCATCCACGACACGAGCGCGCCATAGAGGATGCCGATCACCGCGAGCGTCACGAGGAGCGGCTGCGCCTTCTCGCTCGCCTGCGGGAAGAGCGGCAGCGCGAAGCGGAGGAACCCGTACGTGCCGAGCTTCAAGAGGATGCCGGCGAGGATCACGGAGCCGCCGGTCGGCGCCTCGACGTGCGCATCCGGCAGCCAGGTGTGCACCGGGAACATCGGCACCTTCACGGCGAAGGCGAGCGCGAAGCCCGCGAACAGCCAGAGCTGCTGCTGCACCGGGAACTGGAGGCGCAGCATGTCGTCGTAGGCGAAGCTCCAGGTGCCGCCGTTCAGGATCTTGAAGCTCCAGGCCATGAACAGGATGCCGATCAGCATCAGCAGGCTGCCCGCCATGGTGAACAGAAAGAATTTCACCGCCGCGTAGATCCGCCGCTCGCCGCCCCAGATCCCGATGATCAGATACATCGGGATCAGCATGACCTCCCAGAAGATGTAGAACAGGAAGAGGTCCCAGGCGAAGAGCGTGCCGAGCACGCCCGTGGTGAGCAGCAGCATGGCCGCGGCGAACGCCGGCCAGTGCTTGTCGATCCCCTTCCACGAGCCGAGGAAGACGATCGGCAAGAGGAAGATCCCGAGCAGCGCCAGCGGCATCGAGATGCCGTCCATCCGCAGGTCGTAGTGGATGCCGAAGCTGGGGAGCCACGAGTACACCCCGTCCTGGAGCACGGGATTGGCATCTTTCAGCTGCAGATACTTGTTCAGGATCAGCACGCCAAGGGCACATTCGATGAGGGAGACGGCCAGCGCGTAGACCTTCACCGCGCCGTCCGATCCCTTCGGGAAAAAGAGCAGCGGCACGCACGCCAGCGCCGGGAAGAACACCAGCCACGTGAGCGTGATGTCGGAGAACAGATTGATGAGCGTTTGCATGTCGAGTGGATTCCGCTCGGGTTCAGAGAATCAGCCAGACGAAGAGGACGATCACGCCCGCGAAGAAGTACAGGGCGTAGTTCCGCACGTTGCCGGTGGTGCTGAAGCGGCCCACCTCGCCGGCCACTTCGACCGTCGACGCTCCGGTGTTGACCGCGCCGTCGATGACCAGCATGTCGATGCCCTTCCAGAAGAAATACGAGAGCGCCGCCAGCGGCCGCACGATGAACCGGTCGTAGATCTCGTCGACGTAGTACTTGTTTTCCAGCAGGCGGTGGACCGCCGGCCAGCGCTGCTCGAATGTCCGGTCCGCGGCGAGGCCGCGCTCGCGACCGTAGATCGAGCGGGCGATGAACCAGCCGCCGACGCCCGCCGCGGTGGCGAGGAGGAGGAGCACCCACTGGAGTGCGCCGCTCATGTGGTGCTCCTCCACGGCGAGCCCTGCCGGCTGGAGCACGATCGGCTCCAGAATGTCATGGAAATTGTTGAGGTCAGCCCCGAACGACAGAAGCTCAGGGATCCCGATCCAGCCCGCGCCGATGGCACCGGCCGCAAGCACCCAGAGCGGGATCGTCATCACCGGCGGTGACTCGTGGAGGTGATGCTCCTGCTCGTGCGTGCCGCGGAACTTGCCCGCGAAGGTCAGAAAATGGGAGCGGAACATGTAGACCGCGGTGAGCAGCGCCGTGATCAGGCCGACGGCATAGAGCGCCCACTGGTGCTCGGCCGCCGCGGCGTGCAGGATCTCGTCCTTGCTGAAGAATCCCGCCAGGCCGGGGATGCCGGCGATCGCGAGGCAGCCGATCCAGTAGATCTTGCTCGTCTGCGGCAGATGCTTGCCGAGGCCGCCCATCTTCCGCATGTCCTGCTCGCCGCCCATCGCGTGGATCACCGAGCCGGAGCCGAGGAAGAGAAGCGCCTTGAAGAACGCGTGTGTCCCCAAGTGGAAGATCGCCGCCGAGTAGGCACCCAGGCCCGCGGCCATGAACATATAGCCGAGCTGCGAGACGGTGGAGTAGGCGAGCACCTTCTTGATGTCGTTCTGCGCGATCGCGATCGTCGCCGCGAAGATCGCCGTGGCTGCTCCGATCACCGCGACAAACTGCGAGATCCCTGGCGCGAGCTGATAGATCACGTTCGTGCGCGCGATCATGTAGACGCCCGCGGTGACCATGGTCGCTGCGTGGATCAGCGCCGAGACCGGCGTCGGACCGGCCATCGCGTCCGGCAGCCAGACGTAGAGCGGGATCTGCGCGCTCTTGCCCATCGCGCCCACAAAGAAGCAGAGCGCAATGAACCCGGCGAGCGGCAGACCGAAGGCGTAATCACTCCCCGTCACCAGGCCGGGGTTCGCCGCGATCTGCGGGAAGATGTCCGCATACCGGAGCGAGCCGAAGGTGGCGATCAGGGCGAACATGCCCACCAGGAAGGCGAAGTCGCCGATGCGGTTGACGATGAACGCCTTCTTGCCCGCGTACGGCGGGAACACCTGGTCGTAGTAGAAGCCGATCAGGAGGTACGAGCAGAGCCCCACGCCTTCCCAGCCGACGAACATAATCAGGTAGTTGTCGCCGAGGATCAGCAGCAGCATCGCCGTCATGAACAGGTTCAGATAGGCGAAGTAGCGCCAGTAGCCGCTCTCGTGGCTCATGTATCCGACGGAGTAGACGTGGATCCAGAAGCCGACGAAGGTGACCACGAAGAGCATGACCGCGGACAGCCGGTCGAGCAGGAACGCGACGGGAATGGTCAGCGAGCCCGCCGTCCAGTTCCAGTAGGTCTGCGAGAACGCCTCGGCGGTGCCGGCGAACTGCCAAAGGGCGCCGAGAGCCACCAGCAGGGCGGCGCCCGGGAAGCCCACGCCGATGGCGGTCACCACCGACTTCGGCAGCTTGGCTCCGAACAGGCCGTTCAGCGTGGCGCCGGTGAACGTGAGAACCGGAATCAACCAGAGAAGATCGAGCATGAGTCCCTTACCTCACCTCACCAGCGCAGGAGGTTGATGCGGTTGAGGTCGATCGTGTGCCGCTGGCGGAACACGGCGATGAACAGGGCGAGACCCACCGCGGCTTCGGCCGCGGCGACCGCCAGGACGAAGAAGACGACCACCTGTCCGGTGTGCGAATCGAGCTGCCGCGAGTAGGCGATCAGCGTCAGGTTCGCCGCGTTCAGCATCACCTCGATCGACAGGAAGATGCTGATGCCGTTGCGGCGGGTCAGCGCGCCGATCGTGCCGATCGCGAAGAGGGCGGCGGCCAGCATCAGATACCAAGAGACGGGAACGGTCACGGCTGGGCCTCTTCTTTCTGGGGATGCACAGAGCCTTCGCCCTGCGGCGGCCGGCGCGCGGCCACGGTGGCGCCGATGACGGCGACCAGGAGGAGCAGGCCGATGATCTCGAACGGCAGCAGGTACTCGGTGAAGAGCGTCGTCGCGAGGCCCTTGAGCGAGACCAGCGCCAACGAGGGGCCGTCGGACTGCGCGCCCATCCGCACGCTCGACAGCGCGAGGATCACCAGGCCGCCGAACAGCACGGAGCCGAAGATCGCAGTGAAAAACTGGGCTTTGTGGCCGGCGAGCTGCGACTCTTCCCGCCCGATGTTGAGCAGCATGATGACGAACAGGAAGAGCACAACGATCGCGCCCGTGTAGATCAACACCTGCAGCACGCCGATGAACGGCGCGCCGAGCAGGACGAACAGCACCGCGACCGCGAACAGCGTCACCACCAGCGCCATCGTCGAGTAGACCGGGTTCTTGTGCGCCACGACGACGAGCGACGCGGCCACGGCGAGAAACGCGAAGATCAGGAAGACCAGAAGCTCCATCGCGCAGGTTTCCTCGCGGCTCTTACAGCCAGCCGGCCAGGGTCATCGCGGCGACCGCGATCAGGTTGAGGATGGCGACCGGCAGGAGGAACTTCCAGCCGAGCCGCATGAGCTGGTCATAACGGAAGCGCGGGAACGTCCAGCGCACCCAGACGAAGATGAACATGCACACCGCCACCTTGGCGAGCAGCGTGCCCAGGCCAATGGCGACGCCGATCCACCCGAGCCCCTCGTAGTTGATCCACGGCAGGCTCCAGCCGCCGAAGTAGAGGGTCACGCCGAGGGCCGAGAGCGCGGCCATGCTCGTGTACTCCGCCATGAAGAACGCGGCGAAGCGCATGGCGCTGTACTCGGTGTGGAAGCCGGCGATCAGCTCCGATTCGGCTTCGGGCAGGTCGAAGGGGAGCCGGTTGGTCTCGGCGAACGCGGCCACCGAGAAGACCAGGAAGCCGAGGAACTGGGGAAGGAAGTTCCAGACGTGCGTCCGCTGGTACTCGACCACGTCCCCCAGGTTGAACGAATTGACCGGGATGACCACCGCCAGCACCGACACGGTCATCGCCAGCTCGTAGCTGATCAGCTGCGCCGAAGCGCGGATCGAGCCGAGCAGCGAGAACTTGTTGTTCGACGCGTAGCCGGCCATCACCAGCGAGTAGACGCCGAGGCTCGCGAGCGCCAGGAAGAGGAGCACCCCGGTGTCCGCGTCGGCGATGATGAAGCGGTAATCCTTGTCGCCCCAATGGAAGTTGGGACCCCAGGGGAGCACCACGCTCGTGGTGAAGGCGGGGAGGAGCGCGAGGACCGGCGCGGCCAGGTAGAGCGGCTTGTCCGCCAGCGCCGGTGTTACGTCCTCCTTGAACAGGAACTTGACGGCGTCCGCCAGCCCCTGAAACAGCCCGAAGGGACCGAGCCGGTTCGGACCGGGGCGGTCCTGCATGAACGCGCTGCCCCGCCGCTCCACCCAGATCATGATCGGGGCGACCTGGAGCAGCAGGACGAGGACCACGACCGCTTTGACGACGGTCACCAGGACGTCGACGTTCATCTAGATCTCCTGGACCGCCGAGGCGGTGGCCGCATCCACGGCCGCTCGCGCCTGAGGCACGTTGAGAGTCACGCCCACCGCCGGGATGTCGTCCCAGGACAGGCCGGCGAAGGCCGGATGCTCGCTCGCGAGCCGGTCGAAGACCTGGCCCGTGGTGAGCTTCGACCACGAAGCGTCGTAGCGCGCCAGCAGGTCGACCAGGACGTCCACCAGCGGCCGCGTCTGGCCCGGAGCCGGGAACGCCGCTCCGAAGTGCTGCAGCCGCCACTCGACGTTGACGAACGTGCCGTCCTTCTCCGCATGGGTGGAGACGGGGAGCGCGATGTCCGCCACCTTGGCGAGCGGCGAATCGCACCAGCCGAACACGATCAGGAGCTTCGCCCGGCGCAGCCGCTCGACGACCTGCGGGTTGTGCGCCGCCTCGCTGAAGTCGCTGTCGGAGACGATCACGACGTCGGCCTGCGCCGCGGCGTCGCCCTTGAGGAGAGCGGTCGCATCGAGCAGGGTGCCTCCCTCGCGGACCTCGCCCGGCGTCAGCCCGACGAGCTCCGCGCCGCGGCGGTTCGGCGCCTGCTCCTGGCCGGAGATCCCTCCCTTGAGGTTGGGGATCGTCCAGGTCGGACCCAGGTCCACCGGCACCGAGCGGTGCGGCGTGCCGAGCGCGCCGGCGAGCTTGTTGAGGAGGTAGGCCTCCTCGGTGGTCAGGAAGGCGGAGCCGAGGATCGCCACCGAGCTGCCGTTCGCCTCGCGCAGCCGCCGGTGGACGAGGTCGAGCGCCTCCTTCCAGCCGCCATAGAAGCCGCCGTTCCCGGTCGCCTCGGGGCGTACCCGGACCGCTGCGAGGCGGGGGAGCTTCTCGTAGCGCTCGAACGTCGAGCGCCCGTAGTCGCACATCCAGTAGTCGTTGACCTCGGGGTTGAAGCGCGGTTTGTAGCGCTTGATCTTGCCGCGCCGGTGCTCCATGGTGACGTTGCACCCCACCTCGCAGCCGGTGCAGATCGACGGCTTCTTGTCGAGATAGAAGACGCGCTCGGCGAAGCGGAAGCGGGTCGAGGTCAGCGCGCCCACCGGGCAGATGTCCACCACGCAGGTCGAGAGGTGGTTTTCGAGCGGCTTGCCCGGGAACGTGCCGATCTCGGCGCGCGCGCCGCGGTTGAAGAAGCCGAGCTCGGCCGTCTGTGAGATCTCCTGCGTGAAGCGCACGCACCGGGTGCACTGGATGCACCGGTTCATGTTCAGGATCACGTTGGAGCCCAGCGGAATCCGCTCGCGGCCGGGGTAGGTGCGCTTGTCCTCGAATTGGAAGCGCGAGAAGGCGACCCCGTGCTTGAACGAGTAGTCCTGGAGGCCGCACTCGCCCGCCTGGTCGCAGATCGGGCAGTCCAGAGGGTGGTTGATGAGGAAGAACTCCATCATCCCCTTCTGGGCCTCCTGGACCTCCGGCGTGTCGGTGCGCACCACCCAGTTGTCGTTCTCGACCTTCATCGAGCACGCCGCCTGGAGCTTGGGCATCTTCCGCCCGCGGTCCCAGATGTCGACCAGGCACATGCGGCACTGGCCCACCACGGAGAGCCGCGGGTGGTAGCAGTAGTGCGGGATCTGGACTCCGACCTTCAGGGCGGCGTCGACGAGCGTCGCGCCCTTCTCCACCTCCACGGTGCGGTCGTTGATCGTGACTTTGGGCACTGTCTAGGCTCCGTTTCCGACGTTTTTTCCAAAATACCGGCGTTCCGGGAAGGGGCAGCGCCGCTCGCGGACATGCTGCTCGATCTCAGGCATGAAGCGCTCGACCAGCGACTTGACCGGGCCGACCGCGGCGTCGCCGAGAGCGCAGAGCGAGTTGCCGGCGATGTGCTGGCAGATCGAGAGGAGCTTCTCGCCGTCCGCCTCCGTCCCCTCGCCGTGCTCCAGCCGCTTCAGGATCAGCTCCATCCAGTTCGTGCCCTCGCGGCACGGCGTGCACTGTCCGCACGATTCATGGTTGAAGAACTTGGCCAGGCGGGCGACCGAGCGGACCATACAGGTCGTGTCGTCCATCACGATGACCGCGGCCGAGCCGAGCATGGAGCCGGCCTTCGCGACCGTGTCGAAGTCCATCTTGATGTCGATCTGGTCGGCCGGCAGGATCGGCGCCGATGCGCCGCCCGGGATGAACGCCTTGAGGTTGCCGCCCTTGTACATGCCGCCGGCCTTCTCGAGCATTTCGCGGAACGTGATCCCGATCGGGTGCTCATAGGTGCCGGGGCGCTCGACGTGGCCGGAGATGGCGTAGAGCTTGGGCCCGGTGTTGCGCTCGTCCGTGCCGATCCCTTTGAACCAGTCGGCGCCGCGCGTGATGATGTGCGGCACGTTGCACAGGGTCTCGACGTTGTTGATGACCGTCGGCGCGCCGAACGCACCCACCACGGCGGGGAACGGCGGCTTCACGCGCGGCTGGCCGCGCTTGCCTTCGAGGGACTCGAGCATCCCGGTCTCCTCGCCGCAGATATACGCGCCCGCGCCGCGGTGCACGTACATGTTGAGCTCGAACCCCGAGCCCATCATGCTCTTGCCGAGGATGCCCCCCTCGTACGCCTCCTTGAGCGCCCGCTCCAGGATCTCCGCCGACTTCGTGTACTCGCCGCGGATGTAGATGTAGCAGGTGTTCGCCTGCACCGCCCAGCAGCAGATCGCGCACCCCTCGATGAGCTGGTGCGGGTCGTACTCCATGAGGAGCCGGTCCTTGAACGTGCCCGGCTCGGACTCGTCGGCGTTGCAGACCAGATACTTGGGCTTCTTGTCCTTGGGGATGAAGCTCCACTTGAGACCGGCGGAAAAGCCCGCGCCGCCACGCCCGCGGAGGCCGGACTTCTTGACCTCCTCGATGATGCCGTCCGGCTCCATCTTGATGGCCTTGGCGAGAGCCTCGTAGCCGCCCGCCTTCTTGTACCCCTTGAGGGTGAGGGCGTCGGGGTTGCCGACGTTCCTGGTCAGCACCGGTTCAAACATTTACTTCAGCCCCCGGACGATCTCCCGCGCGCGCTGCGGGGTGAGGTTCTCGTGGTAGGTCTCGTCGACCATCATCATCGGCGCCGTGTCGCACGAGCCCAGGCACTCGAAGTGGACGTAGGAGCAGCGTCCGTCGGGAGTGACCTCGTCCTCGCGGACCCTGGTCTCCTCCTGGACGGCCTCCATGATCTCCTCGGCGCCGCGCAGCTGGCACGACAGGTTCGTGCAGACGCGGATGCGGTGCCGGCCCACCGGGTGCTGGTGGTAGAGGTCGTAGAAGGTAACGACGCCATAGACCTTGGACACCGGCAGGTTGAGCTCGGCCGCGACGGAGGCGATCGCCTCGTCGGGCAGCCAGCCGCCCCAGGCGCTCTGCGCCAGGTGAAGAGCGGGCAGGAGCACCGCCTCCGACGTGGGATAGCGCGTGCGGAGCTCGGCGATCTGCGCCTTGACGTCCGCCGGCAGGGGAGGAGCGTTCACCTGGTCCTTCTGAACGACGGGCTCGCTGACGCTCATGAGTTGGCCTCCGTGGCCTGGATCCTGCCCGGCTGGGTCGCGCTGCCGCGGCGGCGTTCGCGCTGGGGTCCGAGATCGAGCCCGCCCTTGAGCCAGACGTAGGCATACCCGACCAGGATGAGGAAGATGAACACCATCACCGCCCAGAAGAGCGGCCATCCCTGCTCGCGCATGACGAGAGCCCAGGGATAGAGGAAAGCGGCCTCGATGTCGAAGACGATGAAGTCGATGGCAATGAGGAAGAAGGCGACCGAGATCCGCTTGTGCGAGCGGTCGAGCATGGGAACGCCCGACTCGATGGTCGACGTCTTGACGCGTCCACCCTTCTGGTCCCCCAGGAGGTAAGACACGGTCAGGATCGCGACGCCCAGGATGATGGCGACCCCCATCATCAGCAGGACGGGGTAGTACTGCTCCGGCAATGTCGTTCCTCCAGAACAGGGTGAAACCGACGAACGCGCCCGGGGGCGAAACGGCCCGGCGCGGGACATGCAAAACCAGCGGCGCACGCGTACCGGGGACACCCGGTCCCAGGCATGTGAAGGATGTCACAAGCGGGTGGGGGAGGACAAGACGGGCGGGCGGACCGGGACCTCACCCCCTCGGTCCCCCTCTCCCATCGCCTACCCTTCCGGCCGGGAGAGGGGGAGGGCGGAGACCGGGCCTCCGTAGATCTGACCGCGCGGCGGGCTGGGGTAGAGACGCCCCAGTCCGTGACCACGAACAGACCGGGTGTACACAGTCGGGGCGTCTCAAGGGTGCCGCTACCACGGCGGGTGCGGACATGCGCTGTTCGGAGGAGGCGTCATCCGTGGTCCGGACTGCCGTGTTCAGGCGCGCCCGGGCCAACGCACCCCGGGTTGAAGAAACTCGGGGCTAGAAATGGCCGTCCCTGACGGGACGGAGAGGAGTGAGACGCCGGCCCGGGCGTAGTCGGAAATCTTCCGCTTCCGGCCATGAGCGAGGGACTGGTCCGCCACCGGAACGATACCGGTGCTGCAGGCGTAACCGGCTTGAAGGAGCCTTTCAGCTACGGCTCGGGGAAGATCTTCATCGACCTTGATGTGCATCGGCGGCCAGAGGGGCTACGACCTCGTTGCTCAGCACCTCCGCCGCATAGGCCAAAGCGACAAGAAGGTCCTTTTCGGAGAGCTGCGGGTACTCGTCGAGAATCTCGGCGGGAGTCAAGCCGTCCGCCAAGCTGCCGATCAGGGTCTTTACCGGGATCCGGGTTCCCTTGATACAAGGGTCCCCATGATGAAGATCCCCTGAGACGACGATATGGTCCTGCCAGCGGACACGAGCCATTCTGCACCTCCCTTCAGCAGGGTAACACGGGATCTCGGACCATCTTCGATCGCCACTCACGCGGCGCGATTAGGCACGAAGCGGACCTCGAGCTTCTGGTTGAGGGCCTCGGCAATCCGCCGGAGGATGCTGAGGGAGTGGCCCTCGTAGTCAGCGTCTTCCAAACGGGCGATGGTGGATTGTTGGAGCTGGCGGAGCTCAGAGCCTGGTTTCTGGAGTACGACTCCGAGCTCTGGGACCGGCAGATCGAGGAGGATGTGCGGGCGGGTCGGCTGGACCATCTCGGCAAGAAGGCTTTGGATTTCTATGACGCCAGGAAGGCGCACGCCTGATGTCACGGTCCTTGCCCCTGGAGGAGATCGAGTCTCTCTGCCGGAAGTGGCGGATCCGCGAGCTGTCGCTCTTCGGCTCCGTCTTAAGGGACGACTTCCATTCCGGCAGCGATGTCGACGTCCTGGTCAACTTCGAGCCGGAGGCACACTGGAGTCTCTTCGATTTCATTGACCTGCAGGACGAGCTGGAGGGGCTCCTCCAGAGAAAGGTGGATGTGGTCAGCGAACGGGGGCTGCGGAACCCGTTTCGGCGGAGAGAGATCTTGGGGACCCGGCAGGTGGTGTATGCGGTCTGATCAGCGGGATAGGCCCACCACGCAAAGAATTCCTCTGTTTCTTCGGGCCATTCGTTTTTAACACTCCGCCGTCGTCCTTGGCTTTCTCCCGTCCGCCGTCGGTACGTTGGAGAAGAAAGTGGATCGCCTCCTAGGAGGACAGCGTGTAGAGAGAATGCACCCGCACGCTCGTCGGCCAGTTCGCTAGGCGCGAGGTGATGAGGACTCGACCATTAGATAAGGAAGGGAGTGCTTTCCGAACGGCGTCGGCCGCTTCGGGGTGATCGACGTTGTCGAGGATCATCAGCCAGCCAAGTGCGGGTGGGTTGGCTCTTGAATGGGTCGGCATGAGTCTGGACGCCCGGTTCGGCGATCCTGGCCCCGATCTGCCGCCAGCCGCCGCCGCTTTTGCGTCAGCCCCGGCGCCCCGGCGGCGGTCTTCGGCCAGTCATCCGCACTGGAGTGCCAGCCTTCGGCATTACAGTGCCGGTCACCCGCATCCA
>Ga0190274_10000062_pt1 | contig 85141 bp, 91 predicted proteins | sample Popmic531T_FD_133002 | JGI IMG/M metagenome (GOLD analysis project Ga0190274, IMG submission 133002) | Populus adjacent soil microbial communities from riparian zone of Yellowstone River, Montana, USA - 531 T | ecosystem: Environmental > Terrestrial > Soil > Riparian zone | place: USA: Montana...
CCTGCGGCACCCGCGGCATCCGCTTAAGGCTGCTTCCTTCCGGACCTGACCTGATTCGCGTGCCCACGTCGCGCAGGACCCGGCCGTCAACGCCGCCGCGACGCACTGACCCCGACGGCCAGCCCCTCGGAACGGGATTCGGCCCCGCTAGAGCGGATTGCGGGTTACAGGGCACCGCTGATTCCCCGCCTAGCACGGTCCACCCCTGATCCTAGCGGCCGGCCGTAGGATCAGCTCGCCTTGATCGACATCGACACCGATTCCTTCTTCGCGATCGTCGTGATCGCCGCACTCGCCGCGATCACGGTCGCGGCGCTGCCGAAGCGGTTTGCGCCGCCGGTCGTCGTGCTGGAGCTGCTGCTCGGGATCGTGATCGGCCCCGAAATCCTTGGTCTCGCCCACACCGACGAGTTCATCGACTTCTTCTCCGAGCTCGGCCTCGGGATGCTCTTCTTCTTCGCCGGCTACGAGATCGACTTCGACCGGATCAAGGGAGCGCCGCTGAAGCTCGGTGCGCTCGGCTGGGCGCTCTCGGTGGCGCTCGCCTACGGGATCGGTGGCGCCCTCGCCGCGGCCGGGATGGTGATCTCCTTCCTCTACACCGGCTCGGCGATGGCGACGACGGCGATCGGGACGCTGATCCCGATCCTGCGCGACAGCGGCGAGCTGAAGACCCGCTTCGGCACCTTCCTGCTCGCCGCGGGCGCGGTCGGCGAGTTCGGCCCGATCCTGCTGATCACCCTGGTCCTCTCGACCACCAACCCCCTGCACGAGGCGGCGATCCTGCTCGCCTTCGTCGCCCTCGCGGTCGTCCTGGCGCTGGGCTCGGTGCGCTTCGCCTGGCGCGGCTGGCCGGCCCTGGAGCGCACCTTCGAGGCGAGCAGCCAGTTGGCGGTGCGGATCACCGTCGTCCTCATCTTCGGGCTGGTGCTGTTGGCCGGCAGCCTCGGCCTGGACATCCTGCTCGGCGGCTTCGTCGCCGGGATGATCACGCGGCTGGCGCTGCGCGGACAGGAGCTGCACGTGTTCGAGTCGAAGCTGACCGCGATCGGGTTCTGCTTCTTCGTTCCCTTCTTCTTCGTGACCAGCGGGATCGAGTTCGACCTCGCGGCGCTCGGCTCGGCTGAAGCGATCGGCAAGCTTTTCCTCTTCTTCGGGCTCTTCCTGGTCGTCCGCGGTGCGCCGGCGCTGCTGCTCTATCGCGGCGTGCTCAGCGCCCGCGACCGCGCCGCACTCGCCTTCTACTCGGCGACCGAGCTGCCCCTGGTCGTCGCGATCACGACGATCGCCACCGAGGGTGGGCACATGAGGACCTCAACCGCGGCCGGCCTGGTCGGCGCCGCGATGCTCTCGACCCTGGTCTTCCCCTTCGTCGGCCTGGCGCTGCGGCGCCGCAGCGAGGAGGAGCAGCGCGAGGGTCCCCCCCAGACTGGGAGGGACCCATCGCTCCGCCCGGGGGTGGCGGATTAGCGGTGAATCAGCTTCAGGCGCTTGTAGGCGGTCGCCTTGGCCGGGCCGGCCACGACCGTCTGCTTGAAGAGAAGGCGCTTGCGCGGCAGGACCTTCCCTTTCGCCTTCGGCTTCACCTTGAGGACGATTCGTTTGCTCTTGCCCCTGCGTACCTTGACCGTGCGCTTGGCCGTCGCCGCCCTGCCCCTCTTCAGCAGACCCTGGAGGGTGACGCGACAGGAGCGCCCGATCGCGGCCGGACACCGCGCCTTGACGAGGAGGCGGTTGCCTTTCAGCGTGGCCGGGGCGACGAGGTTGCCCTGGATCGCCGAGAACAGCTGCCGGTCGCTGAGGCCGTCGCCGTTGGCTTTGCCTTTGCCGGAAACGCTGGCGTCGCCGGGCACCGAGAGTTCGACGTTGTCGAAGCGGGTGCTGGTGGTGCCGCCGAACAGCCCGGTCCCAGCCACCGACGAGGTGGTTTCGACCTCGATCGCGATCGCGTACGTGTGGCCGGGGATCACCGTGACCGCCGCGTCCTTGCCGACGAACTCGGACGGTTCGTCGATCGCCTCGTCGAGGGACGTCGACCTGCGGTCGGCGGTGCGGTCGATCAGCGTCACTTCGTAGGAGGTTTCCGCCGCCAGGTCGACCAAGTTGCCGGGCGCGAACTGGCGGTCGAGGTGCAGCGTGCCGAGGCGACCGTCCTGCACCGTGAAGTCAGGCGACTGCAGCGTCACGTTCGATTCGAACAGGGTCAGCAGGTTGAGCGTGACGGTGGTGTCGGCGCTGATCGACCCGGGCGGGTTGCCGTTGCCGCCGTCGTAGCCCCCTGAGGCGGTGCAGAGCGCGCCGGCGTTGCAGCTGGCCTCGGTCACCCGCCACCCCTGGGGCCCGCCGCTGAAGTCGCTGCCGCCGGCGGGATAGACGGCGGCCCGGGCCTGGCCCGCGACCGAGAGGAGCATCGCCGCGGCCATCCCGACCACCGCGACCCTCCGCGCGAGATGAGTTCCGATGGATCGATTCACGACGTTCCTTTCCTCTGGCCCTCGGGCCACTGACGTTCTCGATCCATAGAACCCGATACTTAAAATTCTCAAGCTCAATACCCAATTTTGTGGACCATCGTTCGACCGCCCGAGCGGACGATCGATCCGCGTAAGATGCCCCCACCGGGGCGCGTAGCTCAGTGGGAGAGCGCTCGCTTCACACGCGAGAGGTCGCTGGTTCGAAACCAGCCGTGCCCATCGTCAGTCCTGCAGCACCGACAGCGTGTTCCCGGCCGGGTCTTTGAACCAGGCGATCAGGGGGCCGCCTTCGCGCATCACACCCTTGTCGTCCTGGGGGAGGTCGGGGTTGCCGTACTTCTCGAAGCTGACACCGCGGCCGGTCAGGTCGTCGACCGCCTGGTCGATGTCGTCGACCGGGAAGTTGAGGACCGTGTAGCTGGGCGGGGTCATGCCGGGGCTGAGATAGACGAGGACATCGCGGTCGCCGGCCAGGTGAAGAGTCAGCAGGCCATGCTCCTCGTCCGTCACCTCGACGTTCAGGCCGAGGGTCTCGCCGTAGAAGCGCTGGGCCGCGTCGAGGTCGTCGACTGCGAAGCCGCTGAATGCCTTGGAGTCCGCGAGCATGGTCGGTTCCTTTCGTCGCTGGTCTGGTCGCCTGGTGCTGACGCTACTCCCCTTCCCCGCTCGGCCTCTTTCTACCCCGCTTGCGCTCGCCGATGCGGCGCTTCTGCTCGAGGCGGCGCCTGCGTGAGGCCCTGGTCGGGCGGGTGGCCCGGCGGCGGCGTGGCACTTTCAGCGCCGCGGCGATCTTCTCGGCCAACCGCTGCAACGCCAGTTCCCGGTTGCGAGACTGGCCACGGGCATCCTGGGCGACGGCGGTGACGGCCGGGCCGGCACGGCTGAGCAGGCGCTCCCGCGTCGCCTCATCGAGGACAGCCGAGGCCTCGACGTCGAAGACAGCTTCGACCCGCGAGGCGGTGACGTTTGCGTGCTGGCCGCCCGGCCCGGAGGAGCGGCTGGTGCGCAGCTCGATCTCCGCCAGCGGGATCGAGAGACGGTCGTCGATCCGCAACTCGTCGGCCACCGCTAGCCCGCCAGCTCGGGGATGTGGTGCTCGAGGTGCGCGGCGATCGTCCGGCGAACCCAGCGCTGCGTCTCGGGGTCGGCCATCCGGTAGCGGCCGAGCAGCATCTTCTGCTCGTCGAGAGGCAGCCCGGCGATCTCCCAGCGGACCGCGAGGCGCTCGAACAACACCTCCGATCGGCGCCGCCAGGCGTCCTCGACCGTCGCCGCATCGCCGGCCGGCGGCTCGCCGATCTTGGCGATCGTGCCGGCGCTCAGCTCCTGCCGCAGGGTCAGCGTGTTGCCCTCGGCATCGGTGTAGTCGACGGTCGGCGCCTTCGGCCGCGGCCGGCGCTGCTTCTTCCGCTTCGCCATCGCAGCCGAGTTTGCCACCCCGGCACCGGGTAACAATCGTCATGGTGGAGCCGCTCGCCTACATCGGGGTTCCGATCGACTCGGTCAACCGCAAGGACGGCTGCGAGCACAGCCCGGCGGTGCTGCGCGAGCTCGGCCTCCCGGCAGCGCTCGGCGGCGAGGACGGAGGTGACCTCGAGGTGAGAATCCGCGGCACCGAGCGCGACCCCGGGACGGGGCTCCTGGCAAGCGCCGACGTCCTCGAGACGACCGTGGCGATCCGCGGCGCCGTCGCCGAGCTGCTCGGCGACGGGGTGCGACCCTTCCTCGCCGGCGGCTGCTGCGCCGAGCTGCCGGGGGCGCTGGCCGGAGCCCGCGACGCCCTCGGCTCGATCGGCCTCGTCCACTTCGACGGCCATCTCGACCTCTACGACGGCCGGACCTCGGCGAGCGGCGAGGCGGCCGACATGCCGGTCTCGGTCGCGCTCGGCCTCGGCCCCGCCGCCTGGGTGGAGGCGGCCGGCGGCATCTCGGTCGAGCCGGGCCGCACGGCGCTGGTCGGCTTCCGCGACAGGGAGGAATCGCTCGAATACGGGATGCGCCAGCCGGAGACGCTTGACCCGCCGCCCCTGCTGCGGCCAGCCGCGGACCTGCGTGCACGGGAACCGGCCTCGGTGGCCGCCGAGCTACCCGAGCTCCTCGGCGCACCGTTCTGGCTCCACTTCGACGTCGACGTCCTCGACGAAAAGGTCTTCCCCGCCACCGATTACCTGATGCCGAACGGTCTCGACTGGCAGCAGGCAACCGAGATCCTCACGCCCCTACTCAGCTCGCCCCAGCTAATCGGCGCCTCCCTCGCCTGCTACAACCCCGACAAGGACCCCGACCAGACCTGCGGCCGCGCCTTGGTCAAGAGCTTGTCCCGGTAGGGGTGAAGCGTCTTGTACTTTTTCGCAGCTCCGGATTCTCGGATGGCCGCCAGCGATTCTCGAAAAAGTTAAGCGAAACCCCTACCGGGACAAGCTCTACGCCAACGCCTCGATCCGCTCCGCCAAAGCGAAGTCGTTCTCGGTCAGGCCTCCAGCAGAGTGAGTAGAGAGCGTCACGGTCACCTTCGACCAGGAAATCTCCAGGTCAGGGTGATGGTTCATCGCCTCGGCCGGCTCGACCAGGGCGTCGACGAACTTGACCGAGCCGACGAAGTCGCCGCGCTCGAACTGCTTGGCGATCGCGTCCCCGCGCCGCTCCCAGCCGGGGAGCCCGGCAAGCCGCTCCTCGACCTCGGAATCGCTCAACAGCGCCATCGTGCCTATGCTGCCAGGCGGACCGAGGAGGCGCAAATGGACAGCACCGAACCGACTCTCTGGCAGCTCGAGATCTCGCACTACAGCGAGAAGGCGCGCTGGGCGCTCGCCTACAAGAACGTGAAGCACCGGCGCCGCTCGCCGCTGCCGGGCTCGCACATCGTCGTCGCCCTCACGCTCACCCGTGGGAGGGAAAACACCTTCCCAATCCTGCGGCTCGACGGTCGCACGATCGGCGACTCGACCGCGGTCCTCGCCGCGCTGGAGGAACGTTTCCCCGACCCGCCGCTCTACCCGGCCGACCCCGAGCAGCGCCGTCGCGCGCTCGAGCTCGAGGAGTTCTTCGACGAGGAGCTGGGTCCCTACGCCCGCTTCCTTCCCTTCCACGAGCTCATCAACGAGCCGGAGATCTTCGCCGCGGTCGCCTCCGAAACCGTCCCGGGACCGCTCGGGAAGGCGAAGCCCCTGGTCGGTCTCTACGCGCGCACCTACACCAGCCTGCGCTTCGGGGTCCGGGACGAGGACGCCGCCCGGACCGCCCGCGAGAAGATCGTCGCCGCGATGGACCGGCTCGACGCCGAACTCGCCGCGAGCGACGGCGACTACCTGGTCGGCGAGAGCTTCAGCGTCGCCGACCTGACCGCCGCCTCGCTGTTCTACCCGGTGGTCGGCCCGGAGGGCGGCCCGCTGCGGCCGGACGCGCCGACCCCGCCCGCCTTCGAGCGCTTCCGGGACGGCCTCCGCGACCGCCCCGGCTTCGCCTGGGTCGAGGAGATGTTCCGCCGCCACCGCCACCCGGCGCAAGCCGCGGCGGGGGCAATCGCCTGAGAGTCGCTACGCGTCTGCATTTACACGTCCTATAGACGTGCTGGAGCAGACACGTGGACTCAGCCCCCGATCGGCGCCCGCGGGTTGGCGCCCCAGAAGACGAAGGTGCCGAGCATGCCGATGATGTGGACGAGGATGATGTTGACCACCATCGACTGCGCGGTCGCGGTGCCGACCCCGACCGGGCCGCCCGAAGCGGTGTAGCCGTAGTAGCAGCCGACCAGCACGATCACGGTCGACATCACCATCCCCTTGGTGAGGCTGAAGAAGAGATCCAGGGGGTTCTGGTACATCCAGAAGATCAGCAGGTAGCCGCCCGAGGAGACGTCGCCGACCTGCTGGATCACCGCGAAGTAGCTGGCGAAGTAGGCGACGCCGATCGAGACCAGGTAGAGGAAGGGGATCGCGATCCAGGCACCGAGCAGCCGGGTCGCGGCGAGGAAGGTCACGGGCTGGATCCCCATCACCTCGAGCGCGTCGATCTCGTCGGAGATCCGCATCGCCCCGAGCTCGGCGACGATCCCCGTCCCGACCTTGGCGGCGAGGATGTAGCCGAAGGCGTAGGGGACGCCCTCGCGCAGGTCGCAGTAGGCGGAGAAGAGCCCGGCCAGCGAGGGCGCGCCGATCGAGCGGTTGAAGTAGGCGCCCTGGATCCCGCACTGCAGGCCGAGGATGAGGACGAAGGCCCAGATGATCACGGCGGAGCCGAAGATCAGGATTCCCGCCTGGCGCAGTCCCTCGCCGAAGAACCGGAAGGCCCGACCGGTGAGGACGAGGCCCGCGACCCGAGCGCCGAAGCGGGCGATCTCCCCGAAGGAGTCGAGCCAGTTGCGCGGGACGTCGAGCCACCCGATCATCGGATCGACTGCAGCTCCGGGTTGGTCGCGAAGAGGATCGAGGTGACGACGAACTGGAAGAAGAAGACCGAGACCAGAGCGATCACGACCGCCTGGTTGACGGCACGGCCGACCCCCGCGGCGCCGCCGGACGCCGACATCCCCTTGTAGGAACAGACGATCGCGATGATCCCCCCGAAGGCGGTGCACATCAGGGCCGAGGAGAGGACGTCGAGCGTCGTCGCGTTCGTGAAGAGCGTCGCGAAGAAGCCGCCCAGCGACTGGTGGTAGAGGAGCTCGGCGGCGATGCCGGCGGAAAGCCCGAAGACGATCGCGAAGATGTCGAGCAGCCCGGTGACGACGATCAGCGCCAGGAAGCGCGGCACGACCAGGTTCTTGACCGGGTCGACCCCCAGGACCTGCAGGGCGTCGAGCTCCTCGCGGATCTTCCGGGCTCCCAGATCGGCGGTGATCGCGGTCCCGGCGACGCCGGCGACGACCACGGCCGTGACCAGCGGCCCGATCCAGCGCACCGCGGTCACGATGAAGAGCCCGCCCAGCCGGTCGAGCGCGCCGAACAGCGAGAGAACGCCCGCCGCCTGCAGCCCCGGCGCGCCGAGGTTGAGCGCGAAGGTCGAGACGGTCAGCGGGAACCAGGACAGTTTCAGCACGAAGAGGAACTGCCAGACCAGCTCGTCGCCGTACGGGTAGGGAGGTTTGACCGCCGAGACGATCGTCCGCACGGTGAGGATCGTCATGTTCCCCACCTCGGTGAAGAGGTCGCCGAGCCCGCCGAGTCTCTGTCTTACGCCCGCGAGTGCCACCAGCTCATCGCCCTGCCGAGCGGGCCGTTGCCACGCGCCCGCACCTCCTCCCGCACCCGCTGCTCGGCAGCCCGCTGCGCCTCGGAGAGCTGGGCGATCAGCGTGTCGCGGGTCTGCTCCAGCTCCTGCACCCCGGCCACGTGCGCGACCGCGCGCCGCGGCGCGGTCGGCAGCTCGGCCGTGAGGTGGCGCGTGTAGGTCGCCAGCTCGGCCTCCAACCGGGCGATCTGCCGCCGCAGCTCCTGCCGCACCTCGATCGCCTCGCTCTCTTCCTCCGGATCGGGAAGGCCCGGCGCCGGCGCCGCGGCCCTCCCCCCAACATCTCCGGAAACCCCCACGCAGGCCATCGCCACGATCGCCAGGTCACGCGGACCGAGACCGGCCTCGCTGGCGCGACGCAGCGCGTCGGCGGCGATCTCCTCCAGCTCGGGCGCCGGCTCGACGCCGTCGGCGACGAAGGTCCCCTGGCCCTGGCGGCTGACCACCAGCCCGTCCGTCTCGAGACCCTCGTAGACCGCCCGCACGGTGTTGACGTTCACCCCCGCCAGCTCGGCGAGGTGCCGGAAGCTCGGCAACCGCTCGCCGCTCGCCAGCTGACCGGTGGAGATCAGCGCCCGCAGCCGCCATTGGAGCTGCAGCCCGACCGGCAACTCGTCGCTGGGATCGATCGCGAAGGGGTTGGGCCGGGCCGGCGCGGCGACGTCATACTGTGCCATTGAACAGCACAGTATCTAGATCGACTGTTCTAGTCAACTGACACAGTCGAGCGGGCGAGATCGAGACGCCCCTTCGGCTTTCTGAGCCGCGATCCGCAGCTGCCGCGGCGAGACGACCCCGCAGAGGCTGCCCGTCCAGCGGCCCCGGTAGGCCGACAGGAACAACCCGAAGCGGGCGCCGACGGTCTCCGGCAGGCCGCAGGCCGCCCCGCCGCGCGAGCCGAGCACCCGCAGGGCGGAACCGCGCTCGATCGCGTCGTGCCCGCGGAAGACCCGCAGAACCCTGTAGCGGTAGGCGGCCCGGCCCGGCCCGCGCGACTCGACCGCGAGCAGCTGCCCGACGATCGCCGCGTCGGAGCGGGCCAACGATTCGGCCGGGGTCGAGCGCAGGCAGGAGCAGGCAAGCGCGCTGCCGGCGAAAACCAGGCCGAGCAGCGCGGCAACGACCGCTGCGATGGCGACGCGCCCCCCGCGCACGAGCCCACCTTACCCCGGCCCAGGAGGTCTAGGGCGTGAGGACGATCTTCAGCGCTTCGCGGCGGTCGTAGATCTCGTAGGCCTCGGGCGCCCGGTCGAGCGGCATGTGGTGGGTGACCAGCGGCGCCGGGTCGAGCTTCCCCTTCTCGATCAGGGCGAGGACCCGGTCGACGTGGGCGATCACGTTGGCGAGACCGAGGCGCAGATCGAGGCCCTTCAGCCAGGCCAGGCCGAGCGGCACCTCGCCCTTGCCGGCGTAGGCGCCGATCCCCGAGACGGTGCCGGCGTCGCGTGCCAGGCTGATCGCCAACTCCAGCGGCCCCGGGTCGCCGACCGCGTCGACGACGACGTCGACGCCGAGCCCGTCGGTCGCCGCGCGCACCGCCTGCTTCGGCTCCGCCTCGGTCAGGTGCAGCGGCGTCGCCCCGAACGATGCGGCCATCGCGAGCCGGTCCTCGACCGTGTCGATCGCGAAGACCTCGGCGGCCCCACCGGCCAGCGCCGCCTGCACGGCGCAGAGCCCGACCGGCCCCAGGCCCAGCACGGCGACCGTGTCGCCGGCCCGCATGCCGGCGTGGGCGACCGCGTGGTACCCGGTTCCCATCACGTCGCCGGCGAAGAGGGCGACGTCGGCCGACATCCCCTCCGGCACCCGCCGCAGGGTCAGGTTGGCGCGCGGCACCAGCAGCTGCTCCGCCTGGGCGCCCTGCAGGTTGCCGAGCTGGGCGCCGTGGCCGAAGGTCTGGCCGTTGCGGCAACGGTGGTAGTCGCCGCGCAGGCAGGAGGCGCAGGTCGCGCAGGCGGTGTGGAAGGTGCCCAGCACCCGGTCCCCGACGGCGACCCGCTGGACCTCCTCGCCGACCGCCAGCACGGTGCCGACGAACTCGTGGCCGATCGTGAAGCCCGGCTCGACCGGGACGCGGCCGTGGTAGATGTGGAGGTCCGAGCCGCAGATGCCGCTCGCCTCGATCCGCACCACGGCGTCGTCGGCCGCGGCGATCTCGGGGTCCGACTTCTCCTCGATCCGCACTTCCCCAGGCCCCTGAAACGTCACGGCGCGCATGCGGCGAACCGTACCGGCCCTCTAAGCGCTGACGCCGGCCACCTGGAAGCGGCTGCTCTCGCCGTCGGGGCTGGCGGTCTCGGCGATCCGCGCCTCCAGCGCCAGCTCCTTCTCGAAGTCGGCCGCCTCGCCGTGTTGGAAGGAGACGTCCTTTCCTTCGAGCAGCTCGATGAAGACCTCGACGAAACGGGCGTCGAGCTGCTTGCCGGCGACCCGGCGCAGCTCGAGGATCGCATCCTGGCTCGACATCGGCGTGCGGTAGGAGTCGCGGGCGGTCATCACGTCGTAGGTGTCGGCGACCGAGATGATCCGGGCCAGCTCCGGAATGTCGTCCCCGGCCAGACCGCGCGGATAGCCTTTGCCGTCGATCCGCTCGTGGTGGGCGAGGATGATCTCGGCGACCGGGCCGTAACCGTCGAGCGAGGAGACGACGCGGGCGCCCTGCTGCGGATGGCGCCGGATCAGCATCCAGTCCTCGTCGGTGAGCGGCACGTTGGCCTTGAGGATCCGGTCGGGGAGGATGAACTTGCCGATGTCGTGCAGCAGCGCGGCGATGTGGACCAGCTCCTCCTCGCGCCGCGAGAACCCGGCCTTCTGGGCGATCGCCCGCGAGTAGCGCGCCACGGCCGCCGAGTGCCGAGCGGTCATCTGGTCGCGCAGGTCGAGCGTGCGCAGCATCGCGCTCAACATCCCGACCTGGAAGCTGGCCAGCTGCTTGCTGCGCAGCTCCAGCTCCTCGGCGCGTTGCTGGGAGACCAGCAAGGCGCCGAGCAGGTACTGGAAGGTGACCAGGACGATGCCGAACAGGCCGACCCCGGCGAGGCCGATCTGGTGGAAGATGAAGGCCACCCCGACGGCCATCAGCGCCGCGGCCATCTCCGAGGGCAGCAGCGGGATCAGCGCCGTGCGCACCTTCTCGACGAAGGAGCTGCGTTCGAGGTAGCAGGTGTAGGCGGCGATCATCGAGAAGTTGATCGCCAAGGCCAGCAGGAAGACGCAGAAGACGAGGACGTAGAAGACCGGGTCGGAGTCGGTCACGCCGCCGGCCTCGACGACCTCGGCGAAGGCGAGACCGCCGACCAGCGGGAAGGTCGCGTAGGTGGCGAGGTTGTTGAGCAGATCGTGCGGCTCGTCGCGCCAGCGCAGCCAGCCGACCAGGATGGTGACGACGCCGAGCAGCGCGGCCGGCGTACCGCCGAGGAAGACCATCGCCAACACGAGGGCGAGGAAGCTGCCCGAGATCTTCACTTTCGAGCTGGTCTCGATCGCGGTCAGGTCGCTGAAGACCGAGAAGCCGAGGAGGATCCCGAACAGCGCCAGGTCCCAGTTCGCCGTGGTCGCGGTCGCGACCGCGACCACGCAGACGGCCAACAGCAGCAGCGACTCGAGGGCGATGATCCGAGGGCTTGGTCGGTCGTCTGACATGGAAGGCATCGCTGGGGACTGGCCACCCGGCCACTTCACGGTTCCGCGCTTGCTCGCGAACCCCTGCCGGGAATCCGGCACGCGCAATTTCTCTGCATTACGCAGCAAAAAATTAGCCCCTATCGGGGCCATGGGCAAGGTAGCTAGACGGGTTGGCCAAGCTCTTGCAACGAGCGGCAGGCCGTGCAAACCCGAGCGTTTAAGAGCAAGAACGACAAAAGGCGCCCCAGAGCGCCCTTTGCAGGAGGGCAAGAGCGCCCTCGGAAGTTAGTGACGAATCCTGATTCGTCTGAATGAGATCTAGCGGCGGTAGCCCATAATGTCCTCCGTTGAAGCCCTTTTTAATTTGTGCGCGAACGATGGAACTTGCAAAAAGTGCTGGCAACTTTGTAGCACAGGTTGGCGGAAAGTTGTGCATCTGCAGGAAAACTTGTGCAGAAATGCAGTAGGGCGGGTGCCTACCAATGCGTAGACCGGCCCTGACCGACCCCCTGCGCAGGCGCGGATTTCGGCGGCTCGCCGCCTCCTACGCGGTCAACGAGCTCGGCGACTGGATGGGGATCGTGGCCCTCTCGGTGCTCGTCTACGACCGCACGGGGAGCGCTTTCGCCACCGCCGTGCTGTTCCTCGGCACCGGCTTCCTGCCGGCGATCCTGGCCCCGATCCTCGTGGCCCGGGTCGAGCGACCGCCGCCGCGCTTCGTGCTGCCGATCCTCTACGCCGGCGAGGCGGCCGCGTTCGGCGGCCTGGTCCTCTTCTCCAGCCACTTCTCGCTGGCGGCGGTCTTCGTCCTCGCGACGCTGGACGGGGCGCTGGCGCTGACCGCGCGGGCGCTGACCAGAGCTGTTGCCGCGGCGATGCTCGAGCCCTCGGGTGAGCTGCGGGCCGGCAACGCGATCCTCAACGTCGCCTTCACCGGCGGGGCGGCGGTCGGGCCGGCGATTGCCGGGTTGGTGGTCGCCGGGTTCGGTGTCGAGACCGCCCTGCTGCTGGACGCCGTCTCCTTCTACGCGATCGCCTGGATCCTCTTCACCGCCGGCTCTCTCCCCCTGGCGACGCCGGAGGAGGGAAACACCCGGGAGCGCCTGCGGGCGGGCTTCGCCTACGTCTCCGAGCACGCCCGGCTGCGTTACCTGATCGTCGCCCAGGGTCTCGCCTTCGTCTTCTTCTCGGCGGTGATCCCGATCGAGGTGATCTACGCCAAGGAGACTCTCGACGCCGGCGACGCCGGCTACGGCCTGCTCCTTGCCAGCTGGGGCGCCGGGATGGTGCTCGGCAGCGTCGTCTTCGCGACGCTGCGGCGGGCCTCGCTTCCGTACCTGCTCTTCTTCAGCACGCTCACCATCGGCCTCGGCTACCTCGGGATGGCGGCGGCGCCCGTGCTGGCGACCGCCTGCGTCGCGGCGACGCTCGGCGGGGCGGGCAACGGGGTGCAGTGGGTGGCGCTGGTCAGCGCTGTCCAGGAGCTGACCAGCGAAACGATGCAGGCCCGGGTGATGAGCGTGCTGGAGTCGATCGGGGCGGCGATGCCGGGTGTCGGCTACCTGCTCGGCGGCCTGATCGCGACCGTCGCCGACCCCCGCGCGGCCTTCGCGTTCGCCGGCGCGGGCGTGCTCGCGATCGTCGCGATCGCGACCCCGATCCTTGGGGCCAAATGGCCTGAGCATGTGGCAACGTCTGGTTCATTCGCGCTTGACGGGGATGACGACGTTGTGCTGGAGTTGCTCCCCGGGAGCAGGCCTGTCCAGTCCGACTCGGAGGTATTGCCTTGAGCAGATTGCGTGGATTTGCAGCGATTCTCGGATTTGCAGCACTCGCAAGTACTGGATTGGTCGCCTGCGGGGGTGGTGGTGAGGAAGGCGGCGTTCTGAAGGCCACCTACGCGGCGTTTCCCGATTACCTGGATCCGGCGCTCTCCTACACGGCGGAAGGATGGACGGCCATGTACAACACGTACATCCCGCTCCTGACCTACGCGCACGAGAACGGAGACGCGGGCAGCGAGGTGGTTCCGGGACTGGCCAAAGACCTCCCGCAGATCAGCAAAGACGAAAAGACCTACACGCTCTTCCTCCGTCCCGGACTCAAATACTCCGACGGCAGCCCGGTCAAAGCCTCCGACTTCACCTACGCCGTCGAACGTCTCTTCAGGGTCAACTCCGGCGGCTCGCCCTTCTACACCGGCATCGTCGGGGCCGAAAAATTCGCGGAAACCAAACAGGGCGGTATCCCCGGGATCAAGACGAACGACAAAACCGGCGAAATCGTCATCGAGCTGACCCAGCCGCGCGGCACCTTCACCAACGAGCTCGGCCTGATGTTCGTCGCCCCGATTCCGCCGGACACCCCGAACTCGAACCAGTCGACCAGCCCGCCACCGGCCACCGGCCCGTACGTGATCACCAAATCGGACCCGGGCAAAGGCTGGAGCTACGAGCGCAACCCCTACTGGGAGAAAGCCAACTCGGAGGCGATGCCCGACCTGCCCGACGGGTTCATGGACAAGATCGACGTCGAGATCATCCGCAACGCCTCGACCCAGGTCAACAACGTCGAGCAGGGCAAGCTCAACTGGATGCAGAACCAGCCGCCGCCGGATCGCTACCCGGAGGTCAAGAGCAAATACGAGGGCACCCAGTTCCGGGTCGAGAACACGATCAGCAACTACTACTTCTGGATGAACACGAACCGGCCCCCGTTCGACGACCTCAAAGTCCGCCAGGCGGTCAACCACGCGATCGACCCGGCGGCGATGGAACGGATCTACGTCGGCACGCTCAAGGCCAGCCAGCAGATCCTCCCCGAGGGGATGCCGGGCTACGAGCGATTCGAGCTCTACCCGTTCGACCTGGCGAAAGCCAAGGCGATGATCAAGGAAGCCAACCCCTCCGACATGGAGATCACCGTCTGGGGCGACAACGAATCCGAAAACGAAGCGGCCGTGACGTATTACAACGACGTGCTGCAGCAGATCGGCTTCGACACGACGCTGAAAATCCTCAACGCCGACAACTACTTCACGGTGATCGGCAACCAGTCGACGCCCGAACTCGATACCGGCTGGTCGAACTGGTTCCAGGACTACCCCCACCCGAACGACTTCTTCCAGCCACTGCTCTCAGGCGAAAGCATCCTGCCGACGAACAACGGCAACCTTGCGGAAATCGACGAACCCGCGTTGAACGAGAAGATCGCCACGCTCGGGGAAGAGCAGCTCGGGCCCGAGCAGGAAGCCGCATACGCCGCGCTCGACCGGGAATACATGGAACAGGCCCCGTGGGCGCCCTACGGGAACCGCACGGTCTCGACCTTCGTCTCGGAGGAGATCGACGTCAACGAGGTGATCTTCAACCTCACCTTCGGTCAGGACCTGACCAGCTTCCGGTTCAAGTAGACGCCCGCCCCCGCTGAGAGAATCGGGGCTGTGTCCGACGGGGGACACAGCCCCTGGTACCTGGCCTACCGGCGCCTGCGCCGCAACCGGCTGGCCTTGGCGTTCCTGGCCGTCTTCGTCCTGATCGTCGCCTTCGTCCTGGCGGCGCCGCTCTGGGCCGACCACGTCGCCGATACCGGCCCGAACACGACCCACACGACGGAAAAAGTCGAGGTCGGCGGCGAACAGCGCGAAGTCGTCAACATCGAAGGCAAGCCGATCGGGCCGCTCTGGTTCGACGCCGGCGGCAGGTTCTTCCTCGGCGCCGACGGTCCGCTCGGCCGCGACGAGATGGTGCGACTGATGTACGGGGGCCGCACCTCGCTGTTCATCGGCCTCACCTCGGCGCTGATCACGGCCGTCCTCGCGACGCTCCTCGGGCTGCTCGCCGGCTACTACCGGGGCTGGACCGACGGCGTGATCACCCGCCTGCTCGACCTGATCTGGTCCTTCCCGGTCGTCCTGCTGGGAATCGCCCTGGGCACGGCCCTGGCCCTCGGCGGCCTCAAGATCGGCCCGCTCGAAATCGCCGGCAACTCGATCTGGATCCCGATCCTGATCATCGCGGTCGTCTACACGCCCTACATGGCGCGGCCGATCCGCGGCGAGGTCCTGGCACTGCGCGAGAAAGAGTTCGTCGAGGCCGCGGTGGCGCAGGGGGCGGGCTCGGTGCGGCTGATGTTCGGCGAGCTGCTGCCCAACCTCTGGTCGACGATCATCGTCTTCTTCACGATCAGCATCGCCAACAACATGCTGCTCGAGGCCTCGCTCTCGTTCCTCGGGGCCGGCGTGCAGGCGCCCAACTCCTCCTGGGGCAAGATGGTCTCGCTCGGGTCCGAATCGATCTACACCTCGCCGCTCTTGGCCTTCGCCCCCGGCGTCCTGATCCTGCTCACGGTGCTCTCGCTGAACGTCTTCGGAGATGGCCTGCGCGACGCCCTCGACCCGAAATCGAGATCGAAGCTGGTGCGGGCCGAGGCCGCCGAGGCGGCGGCGGGAGGGGCGATCTGATGGCCCGCTTCGCCGTCCGCCGCCTCGCCGGGATGGTGCTGGTCCTCTTCGCCGTCTCGGTGCTGGTCTTCGCGATCTTCAACCTGATCCCCAACTCCGACCCGGCGCAGCGGCTGGCCGGCAAGAACGCCGAACCGATCCTGGTCAAGAGCATCGAAGAAGACTGGGGGTTCGACGAACCGCTGCCAGTCCAGTACTGGGAGACGATGAAGAAGATCTTCAGCGGCGAACTGATCTCCTACGGCGACCAGTTGAACGTCGACGAACGGATCCTCGAAGGGATCCCGATCAGCTTCTCGCTCTGCATCGGCGCCGCCGTGATCTGGCTCCTGTTCGGCCTGCTCTTCGGGTATCTCTCGGCGACGCGGGCCGGAACCTGGGTCGATCGCGTTCTCACCGTCGGCTCGGTCGCCGGGATCTCGATCCCGGTCTTCCTGATCGCGACGGTCTTCCTCTACTTCCTCACCTACGAGATCGAACTGTTCCCGGCCAGCGGCTACGAACCGCTGACCGAAGACCCGATCCAGTGGGCGTACCACCTGATCCTCCCCTGGTTCACCCTGGCGCTCCTCAACATCGGGGTCTACAGCCGCGTCCTGCGCTCCAGCATGCTCGACGTGATGAACGAGGACTACGTGCGGACCGCCCGCGCCAAGGGCCTCAGCGAGCGCCGGGTGATGACCCGCCACGTGCTGCGCAACTCGCTGATCCCGATCACCACCCTGTTCGGGCTGGACTTCGGCGCCACCCTGTTCGGCGGCGCGATCATCACCGAGTACCTGTTCAGCCTCGGCGGGGTCGGGCAGTACGCCGCCGACTCGGTGACCAACCTCGACCTGCCGCCGCTGATGGCGATCACCCTCTTCGGCGCCTTCTTCGTCGTCTTCTTCAACGCGATCGCCGACCTCGTCTACGCGTACCTCGATCCGCGGATACGCCTCGGGGAGTCGGCGCAATGAGCGAGCCTCTGCTCGCGGTCGCGGACCTGCGCGTCGGTTTCGCTACCGAAGGCGGTCGCCTCCAGGCGGTCGACGGAGTCGGCTTCGAGCTGCGGCCGGGGGAGGTCCTGGCGATCGTCGGCGAGTCGGGCTCCGGGAAGAGCGTCACGGCGCAGACGATCATGGGACTGACCCGATCGGCCAACACGACGATCGAGGGCTCGGTGCGGCTGCACGGCTCCGAGCTGGTCGACGCCGGCGAGGAGGAGCTCCGGAGGGTACGGGGAGAGCAGATCGGGATGGTCTTCCAGGACCCGATGACCTCGCTGAACCCGGTCTACCGGGTGGGATCGCAGATCGCCGAGGCGATCCGCGCCCACCGGCCCGGACTTTCCAGGCAGGAGACCCGCGAGCTCGCGATCGAGCTGCTCGACTCGGTCGGCATCCCCACCGCGTCCCGGCGGGTCGACGACTACCCGCATGAATTCTCCGGAGGGATGCGCCAGCGGGCGATGATCGCGATGGCGCTGGCGCTGGAGCCCGAGGTGCTGATCGCCGACGAGCCGACCACGGCGCTCGACGTGACGATCCAGGCCCAGATCCTGCGCCTCCTGGCGGACCTGAATCGCACTCGCAACCTGGCGACGATCCTGATCACCCACGACCTCGGCGTCGTCGCGGAAGTCGCCGATCGGGTGATGGTGATGTACGCCGGTCGGGTCGTGGAGGAAGGGAACCTCGACGAGATCTTCTACGACCCCCGGCATCCCTACACGTGGGGGCTGCTGGGCTCGCTGAGCCGGATCGACCGGCCGCGGCCGCGGCGGCTGCCCCAGATCAGCGGCGCCCCGCCGTCGCTGATCGACCTGCCGCAGGGCTGCCCGTTCCGGCCTCGCTGCCCGCACGAGTTCGCCAAATGCACGGAGCTGCCGCCGCTCGAGGCGCGCGTACCCGAGGCCCCGCACCACTGCGACCGTTGCTGGCTCGACCCCGGGCAGAAGCGCGAGAAGCGCCAAGTGCAGGGACGGATCGGGTTGGAGGCACCGGCCTGATGGCCGACCGGGGCAGGTTGGTGGAGGTGAGGGACCTCGTCAAGCACTTCCCCGTCAAGGAAGGGCTGCTGATCGATCGCGAGGTCGACCGGGTGCGCGCGGTCGACGGCATCAGCTTCGAGCTGGCCCGGGGCGAGACGCTCGGTCTGGTCGGTGAGTCGGGCAGCGGCAAGTCGACGGCCTGCCGGACGATGCTCCAGCTGCTGAAGCCGAGCTCGGGCTCGGTCCGCTTCGAAGGGCGGGAGATCGCCGGGCTCTCGCGGCGCGAGCTGCGGCCGCTGCGCCGGGAGATGCAGATGATCTTCCAGGACCCCTACGCATCGCTCAACCCGCGCAAACGGGTGGGGCAGATCGTCGGCGACCCCCTGCGGCTCCAGAACGCCGCCTCCGGCCCGGCGCTGCGCCGCCGGGTACAGGAGCTGCTCGAGCGGGTCGGCCTCTCCCCCGAGCACTACGACCGCTTCCCGCACGAGTTCTCCGGCGGGCAGCGACAGCGGATCGGCATCGCCCGGGCGATCGCGCTGGAGCCGAAGCTGATCGTCGCCGACGAGCCGGTCTCGGCGCTCGACGTCTCGATCCAGGCCCAGATCGTCAACCTGCTCGACGATCTCCAGGACGAGCTCGGGGTCGCCTACCTGTTCGTCGCCCACGACATCGGCGTCGTCCGCCACGTCTCCGACCGGATCGCGGTGATGCACGACGGGAAGATCGTCGAGCAGGGCGATGCCGACCAGGTCTGCGAGCGGCCGCGCCACGAGTACACCAAGAAGCTGCTCGCCGCGGTGCCGATCCCGGACCCGCGCGAGGCGCGGGAGCGGGTACGAAGCCAGTGAGGGGCGGGGGCGGGGGACCCCTCCCCAGACACATCTCGCTTGGCTCGATGTTGAGTGTCTGGGGGGGGGTCCCCCGCCCCCGCCAGTCGACGGTTTGCGTACGCTCGCGTAGATGTCGCTTCCCCTGTCACCGCCGATTAAGCCTCAGCTGGCGCTGACTCGGAAAGCGCTGCCGGTTGGGGAGGAGTGGGCTTACGAGCCGAAGCTGGATGGGTTCCGGGCGATCGTCTTCGTCGACGGCGAGGACTTCTACGTCCAGTCGCGCGGCGGCAAAGACCTGAACCGCTACTTCCCGGAGCTGCGCTTCGCCCCCGGCCGCTGGGTGCTCGACGGCGAGCTGGTGATCCGCGACGACGACGGCAACCTCGAATTCGACGCCCTGCAGGAACGGATCCACCCGGCGCAGTCGCGGGTCGAACTGCTCGCCAAGGAGATCCCCGCCGACTTCCTGGTCTTCGACCTGCTCGCCGAGGGAGACGACTCGCTGCTGGAGACGCCGCTGGGCGAGCGGCGGGCGCGGCTGGAGGCGATCGCGGCCGGTGCCGGCCTGGAGCTCACCCCCCTGACTCCCGACACCGCCCAGGCCGAGCGCTGGTTGACCAGCATCGAGGGCGTGATGGCGAAGCGGCTCGACGCGCCGTACGAGCCCGGAAAGCGCCGCGGGATGGCCAAGGTGAAGCGCGAGCGGACGATCGACTGCGTGGTGATGGGCTGGCGGCCGGGCAAAGAGGAGGGCACGGTCGGCTCGCTGATCCTCGGGCTCTACGACGACGGCGAGCTGCGCTCGGTCGGCCACATCTCCGGCTTCTCGGCGGCGGCGAAACGGAGCATGCGGGCGATGCTGGCGCCGCTGGAGACGGGCGAGCACGGCAGCGCCGAGCCGAGCCGGTGGACGGGCGGGCGCGACCTCGAGTGGGTCGAGCTGCGGCCTGAGCTGGTCATCGAGGTGGGGTACGACCACGCAGCGTCGGGCCGCATCAGACACGGAGCTCGGTTCCATCGGTTCAGGGATGACAAAGCACCAGTGGATTGCCGATTTGAGCAGCTGGACGAAGGGGGCTAGAAGAGGGAGCTCTGGCGGGCGGGTCCTGTCGGGGCGGCCTCCCCCACGGTGCTCGGGCGCTGCGCGCCCTCCGCGCCGCGGGGGACCCCCGCCCCCCCGCCACCCGCCCGAGAGGTGCCCTCTCTAGACGAGGAACCGGCTGACGCCTCGGAGCGGTCGGCCAGGGATCTTCGAAGGCGGTTGCGACCCCAGCTGCGGACAGCCCGGGTGGCGTGTTTTCGCTGCTCGGGGCGCAGGTAGGCACGGCCTCTGTAGAGAGCTTCGTAGCGGGGTAGGAGGTCGGGGCGTTTTTCCTCCAGCCAGGCGAAGAAGACGTCTTTGACCTCGTCGCGTAGGTGGAGGGCGACGCCGCCGAGGAAGGTCGCCTTCGCTTTTTTGGCGCGTTCGATGATCGGGCGGACCTGGTCGGGATGGTCGTTGATGCCCGGCATCAGCGGCGCGATCAGGACGCCGGAGTCGATGCCGAGGCGGCGCAGCTCGGCGACCGCGTCGAGCCGGGCGGCCGGGCTCGGCGTGTGCGGCTCGGTCGCCCGCCAGGCGTCCTCGTCGAGGGTCGGCACCGACAGATTCACCGAGACGGGCAGCTTCTTCTTCGCCATCCGCTTGAAGATCTTCACGTCGCGCATCACCAGCGGCGACTTGGTCAGCACCGAGACCGGCGTCTCCGCCGCCTCCAGCGCCGCGAGGATCTCCGGCATCATCCGGTAGCGGCTCTCGACCCACTGATAGGGGTCGGTGTTCGTCCCCAGGGCGACCAGCTCCCGCTCCCAGCTCGGCCGCGCCAGCTCCGCCCGCAGGAGCTCCGGGACGTTGACCTTGACGACGATCTCGCGCTCGAAGTCGCGGCCGGCGTCCATGTCCAAGTACGTGTGGGTGCGGCGGGCGTAGCAATAGACACACGCATGACTGCATCCCCTGTACGGGTTGATCGTCCAGTTGAAGCCGTAGCGGCCGCCGGGCACGTGGTTGAGCGCCGAGCGGGCCCGGACCTCGTGGAAGTTGATCCCCATCGCCTCCGGCGCGTCGAAGGTGCGCACCACGGTGCCGTCGCCGACTCCCGGCAATCGCAGGTCGTTCTCGACAAGCTGTTCGTCCCAGCGCACGAACATACGTTCGCATACGTCGCGGACGGACTAGACGCTGGAGCCAGTCTCCTCGCGGCGGAAGGTCGAGAGCTGGTCGAGCGCTTTGGCGCGGGCTTTGGCCCGCAGCGGCGGCAACAGCGCCACGAGGTGACCGCTCGGGCCGAGCGCCTGCTTGGCCCAGTTGCGGAAGTCGAACTCGTCGACGTGGTCGGTGATCCTGCCGTCGGGGGCGAACCGGAACCCGGCCCGGATGTCGTTGACGACAGGACGGCCGGTGGAGAACGTGTAGCGCGCGATCCAGTGGGCACTCCCGGTCTCCTCGCCGGCGTCGTGCTCGTGCAACTCGATCCGCAGGTCGGTCGCGCGACCGGTAAGCATCCGCCACATCGCGCCGATCTCCTCGCCCTCGAGGTCGCCGAAGGCGGGGTCGCGGAAGTGGGCACCGGGCGCGTAGCAGGCGGTCATCGCCGCGCCGTTGCACTGCCCGAACGCCGCGTAGAAGCGCTCGATCGTCTCCCGGTTGACCGCGGCCGCCATCGCCTCAGGGTAGCTCGCCGCGGATCACATAGCGGAGCACGTCGACAACCTGCTCGGCCTCGCGCGCGGTCGCTTGGGCGGCCCGGTCGACCTCCTTCAGCGCGTGGTCGAGCTCCGGATCGTGGACGGTGACGATCGGCTTGCCGAGCGCCGCCGCGAAGCCCGCGTCGAAGGCGGCGTTCCACTGGCGGTATTTGTCGCCGAACCGAACCACGACCAAGTCGGCGTCGCGGATCAGCGTCTGGGTGCGGATCGCGTTGACGCCGGCGCCCTTGTGGTCGCGCCAGAAGGAGTCCGCCTCCTCCCCGAGCGTGCCCGTACCGGCGTCGTCGGAGGCGCCGTGATCGGTGACCGGCGCCGAGAAGACGACCGGCAGACCCGCCTCGCGCGTCCCGGCTTCGATCCGCTCACGCCAGTCGGAATGGATCTCCCCGGCGAGATAAACGCTCCAGATACGAGCAGGAGGGGACACCCCCTTCGAAACACTCAAGCGCGACTCCCGTCGCGCGTTTTGGAGGGGGTGCCCCCGCCGCCTGCCCCCGCCGTCTGCTCCTCGAAGTGTTTGCTCAGCATCGTCACCTGGCCCTGGTAATTGGAGCCGAGGTCGGCGCCGTAGAGGCGTTCCGCCGGCGCCGCCATCAGCTCCAAGCCGAGCTTACAGACCGGCTGGCGGTGCTCGACCATGAACGAGACGTCTCGCGCCCGCACCTCGAGCGCCGCCCGGCTGCCGGAGCGCCGGCCGTCCGGGTCGTAGCCGAACCCGGGGTCGAAGAAGCCGGCGTAGTGGGTGCGCAGCTCGCCGGCGGTCGGGTCGTAGGCCATCATCTCGGCGGCGATTTCCGGTGGGATCGAGACGCCCTCGGCCGAGAGCAGCAGGTAGAAGATCTCGGGCTCGAGCACGACGCGGCCGCCGGGCTCCGGGAAGACGGGGTCCCAGTAGTCGGTCCAGCGGTAGGCCCGGACCCGTGAGAGGTCGACGGGCAGGCTGTTCTTCTTCGCCCGGTAGCCGACGGTGCGATCCGCCGGTCCGGAGAGGTCGAGGCTGAGGAAGAGACCGTCCGAGACGGCGAGCTCGGAATCGGGAACCGCCGCCTCCTCCATGTAGAGCAGCGGCGATTCCTCCTGCAGCTCGCGAATCGCCCCGTCGTTGAGGCGAGCATCGCCGCGCACCAGGCGCAGCTGGTTCAGCGAGAGCCCCGTCTTCACCTGGATCGCGAAGGAGCGCGGAACGATCTCCAGGTAGAGCTTCCCGCGGTAGCCCGCCCGGATGTCGTCGAAGCGGTGGTGGCGGTCGGTGATCACGCGGGTGAACACGTCCAGACGCCCGGTCGAGCTCTTCGGGTTCGCCTTGGCCCGCACATCCCCCGGCAGTGCCAGCTCCTCGATCAGCGGCACCAGGTAAGGACGGTCGCGCTCCAGTACCGCACCGTCACGTAGGTCGATTTTCTGGAAGGCGACCCCCTCGGTCTTTTCCTCGACGCTGGAATCGACGTCGGGCAGGAAGGAGCAGCGCAGCGCCCAGGCGAAATCCCCGAGCCGCAGGTCGATGCTGGCGGGCTGGATCGCCTCAGGGCGGATCCGGTAGTCGCCGGAGCTCACCCACTCCGCCTCGATCGCCCGGTTCAGCTCCTGAGAAGGAAAGACGCCCGGGGTCGGTTCGCTCATCCAGCAGAGATTATTCGCCTCGCCTCGCTGGCGCCCAGATAGGGAGTGAGGGCGAACTCGAGCACTTGCGGCAGCAGGTCCTCGATGTGGTCCGCTTCGCCGGCGAGCACACGGCGCGCCAACAGGGAAGCGATCCCGCCCACCACGGCCTCGTCCATCGCCTCGGGAACCGTCTCGCCGTCGGGGCTGCGGGGAACGCCGGCGCGCAGTCGCGGCACGAAGCTCTCCAGGGCGGCCTGGTAGCGGTCGTAGACGCCCCGCCCGGCGCGCAGCCCCTCGACCAGGATGAGGCTCGCCAAGGCGGGGTCGCTGCCGAAAAGCTCGAGGAGCGAGACGATCCCGTCCCGCACCCGCGGCGCCCATTCGTCCTCCGGATACTTCGAACAGGCGTCTTCCACCTGCTTGCGAACCTGGCCGATCGCCGCTTCGTAGGCGGCGAAGAAACAGTCGTCCTTGCTTTCGAAATGCTTGTAGAAGTCACTCTTCGAAACCGACGCCCGTTGGCCGATCAACGACACAGTCGTCTTCTGGTAGCCGACCTCGAAGAGAACTTCGGTCAGCCCGGCGATCAGCCGCTCGCGCTGATTCCGGGCAACAAAATCAGGAGAAAGTCCGTGGCGTCCGCGGGGTAGTCGCTCCATTACCCAGTGCAGTCTGCCACCGTACTGTCACTTTCGTCACCACGTCAGATTTAAAGTTTCCCTACACCTTGGTACGGAGAGAGTATGAACCCCAGCAACTCGGGGGTCAGATCCACCGCCCGCTCCGCTTCACCCCGCCGGATCAGCTGATGCAGGATCCAGACCATGCCTCCGACCAGGGTTTCCTCGATCGTCTCCGGCAGTCCGGTATCAGCCGGTGTGTTACGGCGCAGCAGGTCGACGAAACGCTGCAGCGCCTCGTCGTAGCGCTCGGAAGCCGCCGGGGTCACCGAGACCGCCTCGACGATGCACATACGCGCCATCGCCGGGTCCTCGGCCATCGCGGCGAGGAACGCCCGCAGACCGGCCGCGACCCGATCGATCCACTCGCCCTCGGTTTCCTCGCAGGCCCTTTCGGTGCTCTGGGCAACCTCGTCGACGGCGGTGTCGAAGGCGGCGAGGAACACCTCTTCCTTGCCCTCGAAGTTGTCATAGAGAGTCTTCCTGGCGACGCCGGCCCGCCGCACGAGATCGGCGATCTTCGTCGCCTCGTAACCTTTCTCCGCGCATAGCTCGGCCATCGCCTTCATGATGCGGCGACGCTTACCTGCTGCGACGAATTCTCGCGGAAGCTCGGGCCGAGTCGAGGTCACCTCGCCGAAGGATAGCCGTGGCCACTGGGGAAATCGGGCACGCCGCCAACTCTTCTGGTACCTTGACGGAACGGACAGGGTTCTTTTTGGAAACGTGCGGGTTTCCTTGTGTCATTCGATCGAATTCATCTGAGCGAGGAGAAGTTGATCGCCGCGATCGGCGATAGCTGGCCGCCCGCCGAGGTCGATGCGGCGGTCGAGCTGCTGAGCAACAGCGACGGCAAGTTCCCTTCCGGAGTCCGGAAACTGCCTTCGGACCTGGTCAGCGCGGTGCAGCGGGAGCGGCTGATCGCGGCGATGCTGCAGGCGGCCGCGGAACTCGGCTACCGCGCGACCAACGTCCAAGACGTGATCGAACGAGCCGGCGTCTCCCGGCCGACCTTCTACGAGCATTTCCAGAACAAAGAAGACTGCTTCCTCGCCGCGTTCGACATCACCGCCGCGCGGCTGCGGGAGCGGGTGGCGGCCGCCGCCGAGAAGGGCGGGACCAACTGGCGCAACCGGCTCCGCTACGGACTGGAAACGCTGCTGAACTTCGTGGCCACCGAGCCGGACGCCGCACGCACGCTGATCGTCGAGGCCCGGGCCGCCAGCGTCGAAGCGGTACTGCGCCGCGACGCCCTGCTCGACCACTTCGCCACCTGCATAGACACCCAGGTCCGGGAGCATTTTCCCGAGGCGCCGGCCCACTCGCCGATCACAGCGGCGGGCATCGTAGGGGGCTGCGAAGCACTCCTCTACTCGCGCCTCAACAAGGGCGAACTCGACGACCTAGATTCGCTGCTGCCTTCGATGATGTACTTCCTCGTCCTTCCCTACGAAGGTCACGAGGCCGCCAGCAAGGAGCTGGCGGCAGGGGTGCGCTGAGCCTTTAGGCTCGACCCATGAACTCGCCGCGGGCCGCCCGGCTCGCCCTCTGCTTCCTCTGCTTCGCCGCGCTGACGATCGGGCTCACCGCCACGGTGGCGCCGCGGAACTTCTACGACGACTTTCCCTTCCTCACCGCCTGGGTCTCCCTCCTCCCCCCTTACAACGAGCACCTGGTCACCGACGTCGGAGGCCTCTACCTCGGCTTCGCGGTGCTCCTCGCCTGGGCGGCCCGGACGCTCGAGCGCACCTTGGTGCGCGCGGTCTGCGTCGCCTGGCTGCTGGCGGCGACGCTGCACCTGATCTTCCACGCCGGCCACCTCGAGGGATTCGGCACCGCCGACGCGATCGCCGAGATCGCCGGCCTCGCCGTCCTGCTGGTGGCGCCGCCGGTCGCGCTCTGGGGCACGGCGCCGGTCCGCCCAAGCTCGCCGGCCGCCCCCGGAAGCCACCCTGGCTAGGATTCCTCGTCTACCTCGGAGGGGTGCCGGAGCGGTTGAACGGGGCGGTCTCGAAAACCGTTGGCCGTCGTAAGGCGGCTCGTGGGTTCGAATCCCACCCCCTCCGCTTACCAGAGCCGCCTGCTGCGTCGTGCAGCGACTCAGGCAGATGCTCCTTGGAGCCCGGGCTAGGCAGCTGCGCGAGACTTTGGCCAAGCGCCCGAGCTGATGCGCTCGTAAAGCGTGTCCGGGGCGAGGTCGGCGCCGCCCGGCCAAACGACGGTTCCAGTCTCTGTGTCGGTCTCGACCCTGGCAAAGATGTCGGGCGTGCGCGCATCTTCAAAGACAGGACCGCGCATGCGATCGAGCACGTCGACCTCGCCGCTCAAGCCGTCAGCGAAGGTCAGCCGCAAGACGCCGTGGCGGACAACCTCTGCGGCCGTGATATCAGGCGTTAGATCGTTCATTTCAAAGGCTCTATATCCAGAAGTGTCCCACCCGCGCGGGCTCGCCGCCAGTTCTCTTCCAACTCCTCTTGATGGAGCTCGGCCCAGGCGAGGACGAATCGCAGTTGGCGGCGACCGAGGTTGCTGTCCATGACCTCCAGATTGTCGATTCGGATCTTGGCTTCCCCTTCGGCGTGGCGGGCATGGAAGTGCGGGAAACCGTGGTCGTCGAAGAACATGACGATGGCGATCCCAAAGAAGCGGCTGATCGTCGGCATACAGCGTCAAGGGCCGAGCGACCGCCATCCCACCCCCTCCGCTCGCTGCCGGAGCCGTCACAGTTCTAAAGAACCGCGTGCATCTGCCGATCAATCCGTGTGGATGGCGGCGAGCAAACCCGCGTCGGGCGGTTCTTCGACCGCCGGCCCCTGCTGCTGCGCGGCCTGGCCCTGGTCGCGTTGGTCTGGGGGCTCGGCTACCTGACCTGGCGCGTCGGCTGGAGCTGGCAGGGCGCCAACCCCGTGCTCTTCGCGATGCTGCTGGTCACCGAGGTCTACGGGCTCTACGCGCTCGCGGTCCTCACCTGGTTCTCCTGGTCGCGGCCGCCGACCGCACGCCCGGCGGCGACGCCGGGGCGCTCTGTCGACGTCTACGTCTGCACCTACGACGAGCCGGCCGAGGTGGTCATGGCGACGCTGGCCGGCTGCCGCGCCCTCACCTACCCGCACACCACCTACCTGCTCGACGACGGCCGTCGCCCGGAGATGGAGGAGCTCGCGGAGCTGGCCGGAGCGCGGTACATGACCCGCCCCGACAACTCGCACGCCAAGGCGGGGAACCTCAACGCGGCGCTGCCACGGACCGAGGGCGACCTGGTGCTGATGCTCGACGCCGACCACGTGCCGATGCCGGACGCGCTCGACGCCCTGGTCGGCTACTTCGACGACGAGCGCATGGCGCTGGTCCAGACCCCACACGACTTCTTCAACCACGACTCGGCCCAGCACTACTCCGTCGGCCGCCACGAGCAGTCGCTCTTCTACCGCGTCGTCTGCCCCGGCAAGGACCGCCACGGTGCCGCCTACTGGTGCGGGTCGGCGGCGCTGATCAACCGCCACGCCCTGCTCGCGATCGGCGGCGTCGCCACCGAGACGATCGCCGAGGACTTCCACACGACGATCCGCCTGCTGCGCCATGGCTGGCGCACCCGCTACCACGACGAGGTCCTCGTCCAGGGCCTCGCCCCGCACGACCTCGACGGCTACCTGCTGCAGCGCGACCGCTGGGCGCGCGGCAACCTCGCCGTCTTCACGCTGCCCGAGTCCCCCCTGCGGGCCCGCGAGCTGGCGCCGCTGCAGCGGCTCTCCTACCTCGCCAGCCTCTTCGCCTACCTGGCACCGCCGATGCGTTTTCTGCTCCTGCTCACGCTCGGCGCGGTGCTGTGGACCGGGGCGCTGCCGCTGAAGATCAGCGTCCTCGCCTTGGCCGCCCTCTGGCTGCCCTCGGTGCTGCTCAACCTGGGGGCCGGCGGGGCGCTGGCCCGGGGCTACATGCGGATTCCCGAGACCGCCCACTACGAGCTGCTGACCATGGAGATCTACACCCGCGCCCTGCACTGCGCCGTGCGACCCGGGCGGACCGCCTTCAAGGTGACGCCGAAGCAGGGCCGCGACGGCGGCGGCATCGAGGCGGTCCGCAAGCTGCACCTGGTCGTCTTCTGCGCGGCTCTGCTCGCCACGGGGACGCTGCTGCGCCTGCTCGACCTGGCCGGGGTCGGGCCGCTCGCGGACCTGCCGGGGATCGCGGCCTGGATCGTGCCGCTGCTCGGGCTGATCGAGCTGCGGCGGCTCGGCAAGACGCTGTGGACGGTCGGCCGGCGCCGCCAGCGGCGGCTCGTCTACCGCTTCGAGGGCGATGCTGCGGCGCACTGCGTCACCGAGGACGGGCCGGTACCGGCGCGCCTGGTCGACGCCAGCGCCTCCGGCGTCGGCCTGGTCGCCGAGGCACCGCTCACGATCGGCACCTGCCCGGCGGTGCTGCTGAACCTGGACGACGCGAGCGGGCAGCGCCACGAAGTTGCGGCACAGGTCGAGATCCGCACCTGCCGGGAGGCCGAGGCCGGCTTCCTGGTCGGAGCCACGATCCTCGACATCGATCCCGACTCCCGGCTGCGGCTGATGGAGTGGTGCTACGTCGTCTGCACCCACGAGCGCCTGCGCGGCCGCCGTCCGGCCGCCCCCGTGCCCGAGTCCGAAGCGATCGTCGTCGCCCTCGACGACTACCGCGAACCGGCTCCCGACGTGGCAGCCGCGGCGGCGCCCGCCTGACGGACCGCCGCGCGGTGGCCCGAGCTAGGCTTTCGGGGCACCCCGGAGAGGTGTCCGAGTGGCTTAAGGAGCGCGACTGGAAATCGCGTGGGCGGGGTTAACCCGTCTCGTGGGTTCGAATCCCACCCTCTCCGCTCGCGGGCGTATGCCGGCGCATCGCGGCGTCATCGGGAGTCCGCCGTGCAAAGCACTGCCGGACTCCCTCTTCCTTGCGCTGCTTGGCCTACGCCCGCGAGTCCCGTCTCGACGCGAAGAACTCGCGCAGGAGGGTGGCGCACTCCTCTTCGCGGACGCCGGTCACCAGCTCGGGGCGGTGGTTTAGGGCGGGCTCGGCGAGCACGTCGAGGACGCTGCCGGCGGCGCCGGCCTTCGGGTCGGGGGCGCCGATCACGACGGTCGGGATGCGGGCGAGGACGATCGCGCCGGCGCACATCGCGCAGGGCTCGAGGGTGACGTAGAGGGTCGTGCCGGGGAGACGCCACCCGCCCAGCGCCTCGGCCGCGGCGCGGATCGCGAGGATCTCGGCGTGGGCGGTCGGGTCGCGCCGCAGCTCGCGCTCGTTGCCGGCCTCGCTGAGCGGCTCGCCGGCGCGGAAGATCGCGGCGCCGATCGGGACGTCGCCGTGCGCCCCGGCCGCGCGCGCCTGCGCGATCGCCCGGTCCATCGCATCCAGATGGTCGCCTGCGGCGGTGGCTTCCTGCATCGATCCGGGAGTATGTCTCGCGGCAACTTCGCCGGCTCGCCGGTGTTGGTTCTAAAGCTCGCTCGAAGGCAGGGCTTCGGGCGAAGCGGGTCCCCGATGAGACGACTGCTTCCGATACTTGCGACCTTCGGCCTGCTCGCGCTTGGCGCGGGGCCCGCCGCTGCCGCGACGGGGGTCGCGCCGGGGCGCGAATTCGCCCCCCGCCAGGTGATCGTCAAGTTCGACGACCAGGAGCGCGGGCGGGCGCTCGCCCTTCCTCCCGGCACCGGCGTGCGCGAGGCGGCGGTGGCCCTGCGCCGCAACCCGCGGGTCGAGTACGCCGAGCCCGACTACGTCGCGACCGCCTCGGTGACGGCGCCCGGCCCCCTCGTCCTCCCCGACGACCCGGGGATCCTCGGCATCCCTGCCGCGGCGTCGGCCTCGGCCGGCAACTGGACCTTCAAGCAGTGGAACTTCCTGCCCTGGCAGGGCGGCGAGGTACGGCTGTTCTCGCCCGGCGGCATCGACGCGGTCGGTGCCTGGGAGAACCTCGGGAAAGCGGGCAGGCCGGGGGCCGAAGGGGTCACCGTCGCCGTCCTCGACACCGGGATCGCCTTCCGCGACAGCGGGCGCTTCCTGCGCAGCCCCGACTTCGTCGCCAACCAGTTCGCCAAAGGCCGCGACTACATCGATGACGACCGGCTGCCGCTCGACGAAAACGGGCACGGCACCCACATCGCCGGGACGATCGCCGAGAAGACCGACAACGAGGTGGCGCTGACCGGGCTCGCCTACCGGGCCAAGCTGATGCCGGTGCGCGTCCTGGACGCCAACGGCCGCGGCCAAGCGAGCGACATCGCCAAGGGGATCCGCTTCGCGGTCGCCCACGGCGCCGACGTGATCAACATGAGCTTCAACTTCGGCTGCGGCAAGCCGGTGCCCGACGTCGACGAAGCGCTGCGCGAGGCGTACGCGCGAGGCGTCGTTACCGTCGCCTCGGCCGGCAACCTCGGCTCGGAGACCTGCGTCTCGGAGCCGGCGACCGGGCCGCGTGTGATCGGAGTCGGCGGCACCACCGAGGGCGCCTGCCTGGGCGACTACTCGCTGGCCGGGAAGAAGATCGACCTGGTGGCGCCGGGCGGCGGCAGCCCCGTGGCGAGCTGCCCGTCGATCTCGGCCCGGCCGATCTACCAGGTGACGCTGCGGGCCGGATCGACCCGGTCCTTCGGCATTCCCGGCAACTACGTCGGCACCTCGATGGCCGCCGCCCACGTCAGCGGCGTCGCCGCGATGGTGCTAGCCGCCGACACCTACGGCGGCCCCCGCTTCTCCCCGGAAAACGGACAGGGGGCGAAGATCCGCGTCAAAGAGGTCGCCGAGCACCTGCGCAAGACCGCCCGCGACCTCAGGCTGCCGCAGACGCAGCAGGGTGCGGGGCTGATCGATGCAGCGGCGGCGACCGCTCCGCGCGGCCCTGTATCGCAGGACTAGGTCGTTCTGACGATCATCACGCTGCACCGCGCGTGATGGGAGATGTTGTTCGGCACGCTGCCGAGCAGAAAGCGGCGGGCGCCGGTCATGCCCTTGTTGCCGACCACGATCAGATCGGCGTCGGTTTCTTCGGCGACGTTGAGGATCGCCTCGCCCGGGTCGCCTTCGACCGGGTGGGTCTGGACCTCGATGCCGTCTTTACGGGCCTCCGCGGCGGCGGTGTCGAGAACCAGGTTGACGTCCTCGCGCGGCCCGATCTCGTACTGCACGTCGGCCGGCGCGTCGCGCTGCTGGTCCTTGACCTTGCGCTCCGGCACCGGCGAGTAGGCGCTGACGATGCTCAGCGTCGCGCCGGCGAGGCGGGCGAGCTCACGGGCCTGGCGCACCGCCTCGGCGGCGGTCTCCGATCCGTCGGTTCCGACCACGATGCGAGAGAACACGCCGCGATACTAGATGATCGATTCCACGGCGAGGTGTGACTGGGGGCACACCCGGCCAAGCGGATCAAGAACACAGGGTGCAGCCTTTGCCGGTTGGCAAAGGCAAACCCGAGGACGCAGAGACGCGCAGTGTGCCGGGTGGGTCATCCAGGTGGGCCTGGTCGTGGAATCGATCATCTAACGCCGCTTGGCCGGAAGTCCGCGGAAACCGTCGCCGAGGATCTCGGTCGGCGTCGTCGCGAGGCGCACGATCGCGATCGCCATCGAGGCGGCGAGGCAGAGGACCAACACCACCATTCCCACTCTCCAGAGCAAGGGCACGGGGGCGAACCCTAGCCGGGCCGGGGAGGGTGAACTAGGCTGGCCGCATGGGACTGGAGAGCGTTGCCGACGGGGTCTGGCTGCTGCGCGGCGACTTCCGCGGCGCGATGAGCGTCTACTTCATCGAGGACGGCGACGGCGTGGTCCAGTTCGACGCCGGGACCAAGGGCATGCGGAAGAAGGTGAAGGCGGCCGGGGAGCAGCTCGGCGGGATCAAGCGGGTCGTGCTCGGGCACGCTCACGCCGACCACCGCGGCTCCGCCCCCTATGTCGGCGCGCCGGTCTACTGCCACGCCGACGAGGTCGCCGATGCCGAAAGCGACGCGGCGATCGCGCCCTACTTCGACCTCTCGCAGCTGCCGGTCGCCTGGATACGGTGGATCTACCCGTTTCTGCTGCGGCACTGGGACGGGGGCGCCGTGCGGATCGACGGTACCGTCGCCGAGGGCGACGAGGTCGCGGGCTTCCGCGTCCTGCACCTCCCGGGTCACGCGCGCGGCCTGATCGGCCTCTGGCGCGAGAGCGATCGTGTCGCGCTGGTCTCCGACGTCGTCTACCTGGTCGACTCGGGACGGCTGAAACCGCTGCCCGAGGGCGAGGCCAGCGTCCCCCACCCGGCCTGGGCCTGGGATCACGCCAAGGCGAAGGAGTCGGTGCGGCGCCTGGCGACGCTCGACCCACGCATCGTCGGCGCCGGCCACGAGCCCCCGCTGCGCGGCGAGAGCCTGCGTGCGACGCTCGAAGCGGCGGCTGAGAAGTACTGACGCGGTGCTCGCGCCGGGGCGCATCCGGCGCCGCGCTGCCATAAGTTGCCGGGCCTGATGATCGGGACCTATGCCTCGGCGGCGCTGATCTGCGCCGCTTCGCTGCTGGTCGGGCGCGCGGTGATGTCGGTGTCCGGGCGCCGGTCGTGGTCGTGGCTGGAGCCGGCGGTCGGCCTCGCGGCGGTGCTGACCGTGACGGGAGCGCTGGCGCGGGCGCCCGGCCACGGGACCGGCGCCACGCTGGGACTGGTGGGGCTGCTGATCGCGGCCGGGCTGATCGTCTGGCGGACTCCCTACGAGGCACCCGGGGCGCTCCGCGCGGGCTGGCCGGTGGCGCTCGTCGTCCTTTTGGCGCTCTCGATCCCGTTCGCGATCAGCGGCCGCTGGGGTCTGCTCGGCGTCGGCTTCAACAACGACCTCGGCCTGCACTTGGCCTGGGCCGAGTGGCTGCGCAGCGGCTTCGGGCCGACGCCCGAGGCCGGCTACCCGCTGGGGCCGCACGGGCTCGCGGTCGCCGTCGCCGCGTTCCCGGGGATCGGCCTCGGTCAGGCGTTCGTCGGCGAGATCCTCGCGATCGGCGTGCTCACCGGTCTGACCGCGCTCGGCGCCCTGCGCGAGCTCGGCAGCGCCCGCCGCGTTCTCGCCGCGGCGCTCGTCGCGCTCTGCTACCTCGCCGCCTCCTACTACGCCCAGGCCGCCTTCAAGGAGACCGCCGAGGCCCTCTTCGTCCTCGCCTTCGCCCTCTACCTGACCAGCTTCGATACCCGGCGATTGCATGGGTCGAGTAGCCCTGTGAGCAGGACCCCCTCCCCAGACACTCAACAGCGAGCGCAGCGAGCTGTGTCTGGGGAGGGGATCCTGCTCACAGGGCTGCCGGGGCTCGCCCTAGCCGGCGGCATCTTCTTCTCCTACAGCTTCGCTGGCCTGGCCTGGCCGGTCGCGATCCTCGCCCTCTGGAGCCTCACCCGGCCGGAGGTGCGGCGGGCGCTGCGGCCCGGCGCGGTGCTGCGCTTCCTGTTGCGGCCGGTGACGCTGCTGGTGCTCGTCGGGCTCGGCGGGCTGGCGATCGTGGTGACGCTCGTCGGCCCGTTCGGCTTCGCCCACGGCTTCAACAAGGTCGCCGGCAGCAACACCTACGGCCCGGTCTCCCCGCTCGAGACGCTGGGAGTCTGGCCGGCCGGGAACTACCGCCTCGACGCAGCCGGCGGAGCGCGGCTGCCGGGGCTCGCCGGCGCGATCGGAGCGCTGGCGCTGCTCGCCGGAGTCGCCTGGTGGGTGCGGCGGCGCGAACCGGCGATCCCGGTCGCGCTCGGCGCCTGCGCGGCCCTCTACCTCGCCTCACTCCCCTTCAGCGGCGACTACTCCCAGGCCAAGGCCCTGATGATCGCCGCCCCCCTGGCAATGCTCGTCGCCGTCCGCCCCCTGTTGGAGGAACTGCCGCGCCCCCGCCCCCTGCGGATGGGTTGGACGCTGCTTGCCGTGGCCTTCATCGGCGGCGCGGTCTACTCGAGCTTCCTGGCCCTGCGCGACGCGCCCGTCGGCCCCCCCGGCCACGGCGCCGAGCTACAGGCGTTCCTGCCGATCGTCCACGGCGAACCCGTGCTGTACGCGGGGCAGGACCGTTACGCGGCCTACGAGCTGCTCGGCGCCGACACCCACGTGCCGCTGGTCGAGTTCCTCGACCCCGAGGTGCAAGCCAACCCCGAAAAGCCGTTCGACACCGGCGACGCCTACAGCCCGATCGACTTCGACTCCTTCTCGCGCGGCACGCTCGACCGCGTCCCCTACGTGATCACCGGCCGCGCCGCTTGGAACAGCCAGGCGCCGGAGAACTTCCGGCGGGTGATGGCCACGCCCTCCTTCGTGCTCTGGAAGCGGACCGGAACGACGCCGGAGGACCGCCGCGTGCTGCTCGAGGGCACCGAGGCGGCGGCGCTGGCGAGCTGCGCCGCGCCGGAGGTCCGCATCCTGCTCGCCAACCCGGGCCGGGCCGCCCTCTTCCCGGACGCGGCGATCGGCCGGAAAGCGGCCTGGCGCGAGGAGAGCGTGCTCGGGGCCGGCGAGAGCGCCTCGCAGACCCTCCGCCTCCCGGAGGGAAGCTGGAACCTCTCGCTCCAGTACTTCTCCCCCTTCGAGCTGACCCTGAGCACGCCGGGCTTCCGGGAGCCGCTAGAGGCGGCGCTCGACGGCCAGCGGCCGAACACGATCAGCCTCGGCAACAACGGCCAGTTCTGGCCCGCCGGGCGGTTCGAGAGCGACGGCGGGCCGGCGCCGTTCACGATCTCGGCCGCCGAGGCGAGCACCCTGCAGACCCTCAGCGGCTATGACGGCAAGGCCTACCTCGGCGAGCTGGTCGCGGTGCCGACCCGCCCACACCGCATTGTGCCGCTTTCGGCGGCCTGTGATTCCTGGATCGACTGGTTCGAGTCCTCCAAGGCCCCCTGAGCGGCGCATATCTGCGTCCTCGGTCGCTCACGTGCAGAGCACGCTTCACTCCCTGCGTCCTTGATCTGCTTGCTCAGGCCGCCTTGGAGGCGAGTCTCTCGGGAGAAACTCGCACCACGTCCCAGACGAGACCGACTTTCTCCAGCCCGTCGATGACCAGAGCCGAGATGTCGACCTGCCACCAGCGCAGACCGTGGGTGGCGGAGGTCGGGAAGGCGTGGTGGCTGTTGTGGAAGGCCTCTCCGAGGGTCGGTATCGCGATCAGCGCGAGGTTGCGCGAGTGGTCCTCGGTCTCGAATTCGCGCTTGCCGAAAACGTGGCAGAGCGAGTTGATGCTGTAGGTGAAGTGGTGCAGGACGAAGACCCGCACGAGACCGCCCCAGAGCAGCCCGGTGAGGCCGGCGAACAGCGTCCCGCCGATCGCCCAACCGAGCGCGAAGGGGAGCAGCAGGCCGACGATCGCCCAGAGCAGGAAGGTGCGGTCGACCCAGCTGATGATCGGGTCCTTCACCAGGTCCGGCGCGAAGCGTTCCTTGTTGCCGCGCTGGGTGTGGATGAAGAGCCAGCCCATGTGGGCGTGGTAGAAGCCGCGCAGGGCGCCGCTCCAGCCGTGGCCGTGGTCGACGTGGGGGCTGTGCGGATCCCCCAGTTCGTCGGAGAAGGCGTGGTGCTTGCGGTGGTCGGCGACCCAGGAGATGACCGGGCCCTCGATCGCGGCGGAGCCGAGGATCGCCAGCAGGCCGTGCAGCCACGGCTTCGCCTTGAAGGACCGGTGGGTGAGGTGGCGATGGAAACCGACCGTGATCCCCAGCCCGGTGAAGATGTAGAGGCCGAAGAAGAGGAAGATGTCGCTCCAGTGCAGCGCGCTGCCCCAGACCTGCCAGGCGGCGAGCCCGATCGCGAGGAACGGGACCAGCGTCACCAGGCCGGTGATGATGCGGTCGCGGGTCTCGTTCGCGACCGGCTGGATGTCGGAGGGAAGCGGGCCGGCAGTTGCCATCGCAGCGATGATAAGCGCCGCTCCCCTTGCCTCGCAGCCAAGCGCCGCTCTGGGTAGGCTCAGTCGATGCCGTTCGCGAACACCGCTCCGCTGCGCCGGGAGATCGAAGCGCGGCTCCCGGAGCGGCCGTTCACGGTCGAGTTCTGGGACGGGACCAGGCTTTCCTCGAGCACCGGCAACGGTCCGGTATTCAGCGTCCGCTCACCCCGGGCCGCCGCCCACGTGCTGCGGGCGCCGGGCCAGCTCGGTCTCGGCCGCGCCTACGTGAGCGGCGAGCTCGAGGTCGACGACATCGACGCGGTGATCGCGCTGCTCGACGGCTGGCAGCCGCCGCCGCTCGAGGGGGCCGACAAGCGGGCGCTGCTGCTCGCCGCGGTGCGCGCCGCCGGCCTCACCAAGCCGCCACCGCGGCCGCGGGCCGAGCTGCGCCCCAGCGGGCGCCGCCACAGCAGGGAGCGCGACGCCCGCGCCGTCCGCCACCACTACGACGTCTCCAACGAGTTCTTCGAGCTCTTCCTCGGCCCGTCCATGGTCTACAGCTGCGCGATCTGGCGGAACGGAGAGAAGCAGACGCTGGAGGAAGCGCAGGAGGAGAAGCTCGACACGGTCGCCCGCAAGCTCGGCATCGAGGAGGGTGAGCGCGTCCTCGACGTCGGCTGCGGCTGGGGCGGATTCCCGCTCTGGGCGGCGACTAGGTACGGGGCTCGCGTCGTCGGCATCACCCTCTCCCCGCCCCAGGCCGAGAAGGCGCGGCAGCGGGCCGAGGAGGCGGGGGTCGCCGACCGGGTGGACATCCGGGTGATGGACTACCGCGATCTCGCCGGCAGCGACGAGCGCTTCGACGCGATCGCCTCGATCGGCATGGTCGAGCACGTCGGCGCTTCCCAGATCGACGTCTACGCGAGCACGCTGGCCGGCGTGCTGGAGCCGGGCGGGCGTCTGCTCAACCACGGGATCACCCGGCTCCGCCACACCGACGCCGAGGCCGGCGCCTTCTCGGAGCGCTTCGTCTTCCCCGACGCGGCGCCGCTCCACCTCTCGCGCAACCTGCTGGCCCTCGAACGGGCCGGCTTCGTCACCCACCACGTCGAGGACTTCGCCGCCGACTACGCGGAGACGCTGAGGCACTGGGCGAAGAACCTAGACGACAACCTCGACGAGGCGATCCGCCTCGCCGGCCCCGAACGCGTCCGCGTCTGGCGCCTCTACCTGCGCGCCGCCCGCAACGGCTTCGAAAACGGGTTCACGTCGATCTACCAAGCGCGCTGCTCCAAGGCCGGCTGACGCAGCGCAGGCCGGCGTCCTTAGAGGGGGAAGTTTTCGACATCGGGAATTGCCCAATCGGCACCGGCGTCGTTCAGTTCCTCGACCGTGTACTGGCCGGTCGCCACCCCGACCACGCGGATGCCGGCGCCGTGGCCGGCTTTGACGTCGCGGGGGGTGTCGCCGACCGCGATCGTCGCCGCCGGGTCGAGGGGCGAGCCGGAGACGACGGCACCGCGTTCCAGCCCCTTCCCGGTCAGCTCGGTGCGGTCGCGCGAGTCCGAGCCGTAGCCGCCGAAGGCGAAGAAGCGGTTGAGGTCGCCGCGGGCGAGCTTGATGTGGGCGGCGGCCTCGATGTTGCCGGTGACGAGGCCGAGCAGAACGCCTTTGTGGGCGAGCCGCGGCAGCAGCTCCTCGATCCCCGGCATCACCCGGTAGCCGGTCGACTCGTTGACCGCGTCGGCGAGGTGGCCCAGGTATGCGGCGATCGCCTCGGCCCGCTCCGCTTCGCTGCCGTCCCGCCCGATCACCTCGCGGAAGACGATCTCGGCGATTTCCGGGTCGGTCATCCCGGCGTGGGTGTGCTCCTCGATGTTCGCTTCGACGCCGTGCAGCTCGAGAAAGGCGCGCTGCCAGGCGACCGCGCCGGCGCCACCGGTGACGAGCAGCGTTCCGTCGATGTCGAAGAGAACGGCCTTGATCACCGGCGGCAGCGTACAGCCGGCGCGGGCGTCAGCCGGCGGCGGCGGTCTTCCGGCTGCGCAGCGCTTTGCGGCAGTTGACGGAGTGGCACCGGGCCCGGCCGGCAAACAGCGGTTTGCGGTGGGCGAAGCGGCGATGCCTGTCCCGGGCGACCCGGGGCGAAGCCCGGCCCGCGCCGAGAGACGCTTCCGGAGCCGCGGCGACTCCCTCGCCGCTCAGCATCACCATCGTGCCGCCGTCGTCTTCGCCGAACAGTGCCAGACGGGCGGTCTTGCTCCCCATCGTTTGCGGGACGAAGCGAATCCGGGCCGTGCAGCTGCCGCCAGGCTCGATCGGGGCGGCGGTGCAGCCCTCGTCGATCAGCTGGAAGCTGCCGACGCTGCCGCCGGCGATCACAGCGATGAAGAAGTTGCCAGGCAGGTTGCCGTCGTTGGTGAGGACGATCGTCTTGACCGGGCCCGCCGAACCGACCGGCACCGGGCCGAAGTCGATCGGATTCGAAGCCGGTTCGACCTGCGCCCTGCCGCCGAAGCCGCTCAGGGGTGCGCCGAAGGTCGTGCCGTAGGCCGAGGCCTGCAGCTCGGCCTCGTAGGCGACCGTCTCCCAGGGATTGAACCCCACCTGGGCGTTGCAGCTCTCGCCCGGCTGCAGCCAGCGGCCGCCCCAGCAGTCGCCGCCGTTGGTCCAGAAGTTGTTCCTGTCGACGCCCTCGATTCCGACCGACCCCAGCTGGGCGGCGGCTTCGCCGACGTTGAAGAGCTGCAGCGTGGCCGAGCCCTCGCCGCGGTTGACCCGCTGGATGCCGAAGTCATGGCTGCCCGGCGTGAAGGCGAGCTGCACGGGTACCGCCTCGCCGCTGAGCGGCACGGACTGCTCCGGCGCTTCCTTCAGCTTCACGACGAGTGCCGCCGCCTTGGCCCCGGCGCCGGTGGGCGCGAAGGAAACCCAGAGGGAGCAGTGCTGGTCCGCCTCGATCCAGCCGCAGTTGCCGCCGGTGAGCTTGAACTCCCCCGCGTCTACCCCTTCGACGAGGGCCTGGTCGACCGCTACGCCGGCGCCGCTCACATTGTGGACGTCGACCGCTTGCCCCTGCGCTTCGGCCCCGACCGTGGTCTTTCCGAACCCGACCGGCGACGGGCTGAAGCTCAGTGCGGCTTCTTCAGCCGCCTGGGCAGACGCCGGCAGGGCGATCGCGGCGACCAGGGAGATCGAGAGGAGGGCGAGAACACGTCGGTTCGTCATGCGGCCTCATCGACGCGGGCGTCCCTGGCCTTGACGTTGGATGGGAAAGTTCATCCGACCCGCAACCCGCTCAGTGCTCACCCTCCAAGAGGTCGCGCTGGCTCAGCGTGTAGAGCAGAGCAAGCGAGGGCAGGACGACCACCGCCGCGGCGGCGAAGACGACGAAGACGGTGACCAGGGTCGGGTCCGGCGCGGCGGCCTGGTCGATCCGCAGGCTGGTCGGCAGCAGGTACGGGAACTGGGCGACCCCCCAGCCCCAGATCACCGCGACGACCGCGCCGGCGGCGAGCGGCCGGATCGGGCGGCGAGCGCCGCGCAGCAGCACGGCAAGCAGGCCGATGCCGCAAACGGCGGAGAGGACCACAAGCGGCAGGCCCTGGTCGACCAGCCGGTCGAAGACGTAGCGCGCTTCGGCGTGCAGCGCGACCAGGCCGGCCGCCGCGAACGCTCCGGCGACGGCCGCGGCGGCCAGCGCCCGCCGCACGAAGTAGCGCTCCATGTCCGCCTCCCCCGCCCGGCGTGCGTCGCCGACCAGGAAGACCGCGGCGAGGTAGGCACCGATCGCGACGAACATCGCGCCGGTCAAGAGCGGCAGCGGTTCGAGCCAGCTCGAGAAGGCGTCGCCGTTGCCCGCGGCGGGGACGTTGCCGGTGGCGATCGCGCCGACCACGGCGCCCATGAAGAACGGGGTCAGGACCGAGGAGAGGGCGAAGGTCGCGCCCATCGCCCGCTGCCCCGCGAGGCCTTCGACCTGCTTGCGGAAGGCGAAGCCGGCGCCGCGCAGGACGATCCCCAGCGCGGCCAGCGCGATCGGCACGTAGAGGGTCGAGAAGATCGCGCTGAAGGCCGGCGGGAAGGCGGTCCAGAGGACGACGAGGACGAAGATCAGCCAGACGTGGTTGGCCTCCCAGACGGGGGTCAGCGAGCGCTGGATCAGCTCGCGCGGCCGCGCGCCCCGCTCGGCGTCACCCGCGACGAGGTCCCAGAAGCCGCCGCCGAAGTCGGCGCCGCCGAACAGCGCGTAGAAGGTAGCTCCGATCCAGAGGATCGCCGCGGCGGCGTCGGCCTTGCTCACCAGCGGCCCCCACGGGGCGACTTGCTCTCGCATAGCGAGAGGAAAGCGCCCCACGTCATGGTGCAGTCTCCGCCTGCGGCGAGTAGGGACCTGCGGTCTCCGGCTCGGCGCCCCCCTCGCGCCAGCGCCGCGACATGCCGCGCAGGACGAGGATCGCGGTCGTCCCCAGCGCCGCGTAGAGCAGCAGCACCGCGGCGAAGGCAAACCAGATCCCGTCGGCCTCCGTCACCGCTTCGGAGGTCCGCATGTAGCCCTGGACGATCCAGGGCTGGCGCCCCACCTCGGTGACGATCCAGCCGCACCACAGCGCGAGGACCGCTCCCGCCCCGGAGACCGCGACGGCCCGCAGGAACCACGGCGTCGCCGGAATGTCGCGCCGCCGCCACCAGACGAAGCCGAACCAGGTCGCGAGGAGCATCAACGCGGTCCCGATCCCGACCATCGCGTCGAAGGAGAGGTGCAGCAGCGTGTTGGCCGGCGGCCGCTCGTCGGGCGGGATGTCCTCGAGCCCGGTCACCACGGTGTCGGCGCTGAACCCGACCAGGTAGGAGTCGAGGTCGGGGATCCCGATCCCCAACTTCACCCCGTCCTCGGTGCAGATCCCGCCGACCCACTCGGTCTGGTGGTCGCCGGTCTCCTCGATACACTCCATCCCGGCGAACTTGGCCGGCTGGTGGTCGGCGACTTCGCGCGCCGCAGTGTCGCCGACGAAGAGCTGGACCGGCGTCGCGATGCAGGCGATCGTCAGCGGGATCAGCAGCCCCAGCCGGTGCAGGCGGTCGCGCCGGCCGCGCAGCATCCCGACCGCGTAGATCGAGGCGAGGAGGAAGCCGGTGACCATGTAGGCGGCGAGGATCATGTGCGGCACCTCGTAGCCGGTCGCCGGGTTGAACAGCACCTTCAACGGGTCGGTGTCGATCACCTCGCCGGCCGCGTTCAGCGTGAAGCCCTGCGGCTGGTTCATCCAGGCGTTGGCGGCGACCACCGAGAAGGCGCCGCCGACACCGGTGATCGCCATCGGCACCCCGGACCAGAAGTGCGCCCAGCCGCCGAGCCGCTTCCAGCCGTAGATGTAGATCGCCAGGAAGATCGCCTCGACGAAGAAGAAGATCCCCTCGATCGCGAAGGCGACCCCGAAGACGCCCCCCCAGCGGTCCATGAACTCGGGCCAGAGCAGGCCGAACTCGAAGCTGAGCACGGTGCCGGTGACGGCGCCGACCGCGAAGGTGACCGCCATCGCCTTCGACCAGCGCCGCGCCAGCTCCATCGCGTCGGCGTCGCCGCGTTTCAGCCCGATGTAGTTGGCGACGAGGATCGTCGCCGGCAGCGCCACCCCGAGGCAGGCGAGGACGATGTGGAAGCCGAGCGTGAACGCCATCTGGTTCCGCGCGGCGAGCAGATTCGACGACTCCGCCGCGAGGGGGAGCACATCGAGCGGGGGCATGGCGCGGAGGCTAGCGCCTGGGGGCGGCGGCGACCGTGAACCGGCTCACGCTTCGCGGGCGGCGCGGTAGCGGCGGATCAGCGCGTTGGTCGAGCTGTCGTGGCCCAGCTTCGGCTCCTGCTCGGCCTGCAGCTCGGGGATGATCGCCTTGGCCAGGACCTTGCCCAGCTCGACCCCCCACTGGTCGAAGGAGTCGATGCCCCAGATCGCCCCCTGGGTGAAGACGCTGTGCTCGTAGAGGGCGACGAGCTTGCCCAGCGTCGCTGGGTCGAGGCGGTCGGCGAGGATCGTGTTCGAGGGGCGGTTGCCCTCCATCACCCGGTGGGGCACGACCTCCTCCGGCGTGCCCTCGGCGCGCACCTGCTCGGGGGTTTTGCCGAAGGCGAGCGCCTCGCCCTGGGCGAAGACGTTGGACATCAGGTAGTCGTGGTGGTCGCCGAGCGGGTTGAGCGAGCGGTGGAAGCCGACGAAGTCGCAGGGGACGAGGCGCGTTCCCTGGTGGATCAGCTGGTAGAAGGAGTGCTGGCCGTTGGTCCCCGGCTCGCCCCAGAAGATCGCCCCGGTCTCGTAGTCGACCCGGGCCCCGTCGACGGTCACGTGCTTGCCGTTCGACTCCATGGTCAGCTGCTGCAGGTAGGCGGGGAAGCGGTGCAGGTACTGGTCGTAGGGGAAGACGCCGCAGGTTTCGGCGCCGAAGAAGTCGGCGTACCAGACCGCCAGCAGCCCCATCAGCATCGGCAGGTTGGCGGCCGGCGGCGCGGTCCGGAAGTGCTCGTCCATCGCGTGGAAACCGGCCAGCATCTCGTGGAAGCGGGCCGGCCCGATCGCCAGCATCGTCGAGAGGCCGATCGCCGAGTCCACCGAGTAGCGGCCCCCCACCCACTCCCAGAAGCCGAACATGTTCGCGGTGTCGATCCCGAACTTCTCGACCTCGGCGGCGTTGGTCGAGACGGCGACGAAGTGCCGGGCGACCGCCGCCTCGTCGCCACCGAGCCCGGCCAGCGCCCACTCGCGGGCGGTGCGGGCGTTGGTCATCGTCTCAAGCGTCGTGAAGGTCTTCGAGGAGACGACGAAGAGGGTCTCGGCGGGGTCGAGGTCGCCGGTCGACTCGGCGAAGTCGGTCCCGTCGACGTTGGATACGAAGCGGAAGGTCATCTCGCGGCGCGAGTAGTGCCTGAGCGCCTCGTAGGCCATCACCGGCCCGAGGTCGGATCCGCCGATCCCGATGTTGACGACGTTGCGGATCGGCTTGCCGGTGTGGCCGCGCCACTCCTCGGAGCGGACCCGCTCGCAGAAGTCCGCCATCCGGTCGAGCGTCTCGTGCACCTCCTTGACCACGTCGACCCCGTCCACGACCAACGAGCGGTCGCGCGGCATCCGCAGCGCCACGTGCAGCACCGCCCGGTCCTCGGAGACGTTGATGTGCTCGCCGCTGAACATCGCGTCGCGGCGCTCCTCGACCCCGCGCTGGCGGGCCAGCTCGCCGAGCAGCAGCATCGTCTCGTCGGTGACCCGGTTCTTCGAGAAGTCGAGGTGCAGGCCGGCGCCGTCGGCGACCAAGCGCTCGCCGCGCTGCGGGTCGGCGGCGAAGAGGTCGCGCAGGTGCGCGTCGCGGATCGACTCGAAATGGCGTTCGAGGTTCTGCCAGGCCGGCGTCTCGCGCAGCGCGCTCACGCGGTCGCGGCGACCTGGGACTCGATCGAGCTCAGCAGGTCCTCCCAGGACTTGACGAAGCTCGCCTTGCCCTCCTCCTGGAGCCGGGCGGCTAGCGCGGCGACGTCGATCCCGGCCTCCTGGAACTCCTTCAGCACCGCCTCGGCGTTGCCGCCGTCGGGCGGGAACAGATCGCCGACCTCGCCGTGGTCGGCGAAGGCGAGCAGGGTCGGCTCCGGCATCGTGTTGACCGTGAGCGGCGAGGCGAAGGCCTCGATGTAGAGGGTGTCCGAGGCCTCGGGGTCCTTGGTCCCGGTGCTCGCCCAGAGCAGCCGCTGCGGGCGGGCGCCCTCGTTCATCAACCGCTGCATGCGCGGTGAGTCGAGCAGCTCGCGGTAGGCGCGGTAGGCGCGCCCGCCGACCGCGACACCGAGCCGGTTGACCAGCTCGTCCGGCACCTCGTCATGGACCGCGACGTCCCAGCGACTGATGAAGAGCGAGGCCACCGACTTGACATCGGGGTCGAGCCCCGCCTCGATCCGCCGCTCGATCCCCCGCATGTAGGCGTCGGCGGCCCCGAGATACTGCTTGTCGTCGAACAAGAGGGTGACGTTGATCGGGACGCCGGCGAAGATCGACTCCTCGATCGCCTCACGGCCGGCCTGGGTCCCCGGGATCTTGATGTAGATGTTGTCCCGTTCGCCCTTGGCGTGGAGGACCTTGGCCTCCTCGATCGTCGCCGCGGCGTCGTCGGCGATCAAGGGCGAGACCTCGAGCGAGACGAAGCCGTCGACGCCGGCGGTGCGCCGGTGGACGTCGGCGAAGAGGTCGGCGGCGTCGCGCAGGTCCGCCAGCGCCAGCTCGAAGAAGATCCGCTCCTCGTCGTTCTCTCCCACGCCCTCGCCGGATTCGGCATGGGGGGCGACCTCGGCGATCTGCTCGTCGTAGGCCTCGCCGCCGGAGATCGCCTTGTCGAAGATCGTCGGGTTGGAGGTGAGGCCGGTGACCGAGAGCTCCTCGATGTAGCCCCGCAGCACGCCCTCGCGCAGCATCGGGCGGGTGATGTTGTCGAGCCAGAGGCTCTGCCCCAGCTCGTGCAGTCGTGCGGTCGGTTTCATTTGCGACCCCCTTAGGTCGAAGTCTGGACAGCCGCGGCTTCCGCGACCCGGCGCACCACGTCGGCGACCTGCTTCGCCGTGAACCCGAACTCGGCCTCGATGTCCTTGTAGGGCGCCGACTGGCCGAAGGTGGTCATCCCGACGATCGTGCCGTGGTCCCCAACGTAGCGCTCCCAGCCCATCGGCGAACCCTGCTCGATCGCGACCCGGGCGGTGATCTCCGGCGGCAGCACCTCGTCGCGGTATGAGGCGTCCTGCCGTTCGAAGATCTCCCAGCAGGGGAGGCTGACGACGCGGGTCCGGATCCCCTCGCCGGCGAGGATCTCGTGGGTGCCGAGCGCGAACTGGACCTCGCTGCCGGTGGCGAGCAGGATCAGCTCGGGATCGCCGTCCTCGGGGTCGGCGAGCACGTAGCCGCCCTTCTGGACGCCCGCCGCCGGGGCGTAGCGGGAACGGTCGAAGACCGGCACGTTCTGCCGGGTGAGGACGAGCGCGACCGGGTTGCGGGTGCGCTCGATCGCCAGCCGCCAGGCCTCGGCGACCTCGTTGGCGTCGGCCGGGCGGATCACGTCGAGGTGCGGCATCGCCCGCAGCGAGGCGAGCTGCTCGATCGGCTGGTGGGTCGGCCCGTCCTCGCCGAGGCTGATCGAGTCGTGGGTGAAGAGGTGGATGACCGGGATCTCCATCAGCGCCGAGAGGCGGATCCCGGGGCGGCCGTAGTCGGAGAAGGTCAGGTAGGTCGACCAGAGCGGCCGCAGCTTGCAGAGCGACATCCCGTTGCAGGCGGTGGCCGCGGCGTGTTCGCGGATCCCGTAGTGGACCTGGCGGCCGCCGTAGCTGCCGGGCTCGAAGTTCTCCGCCCCGTCGAAGTCGAGCCGCACCGAGGTCGAGTCGGTGAGGTCGGCGGAACCGGCGATCAGCCAGGGCACCCGCTCGGCGATCGCGTTCTCGACCTTGTTGGAGGCCTTGCGGGTGGCGAGCCCCTTCTCTTCGTCGGGCTCGAAGCTGGGGATGCCGGCATCCCAGCCGTCGGGGAGGCGGCGGCGCTGCATCGTTTCCACGGTCTCCTCATGCCCGGAGGCGGCGAGCTTCTCCTTCCAGGCGGCGCTTTCCGCGGCGCCGCGCACTCCGAGCACCTCCTGGAAGCGCTCGGGGACCCCCTCGGGGACGAGGAACCGGGCGTCCTCGGGCCAGCCGTAGGCGCGCTTGGTGAGTTCGACCTCCTGCTCGCCGAGCGGTTCGCCGTGGGCGGACTCGGTGTCCTGCTTGTTCGGCGAGCCCCAGCCGATGTGGCTGTCGATCACGATCAGAGTGGGCCGCCCGACCTCGTTCCTGAACTCCTCGAAGGCGCGCGCCAGCAGGCCGCGGTCGTTGGCGTCGCCGACCCGCAGCACGTTCCAGCCGTAGCCCTCGAAGCGGGTCAGCACGTCGTCGCCGTAGGCGAGGGACGTATCGCCGTCGATCGTGATGTGGTTGTTGTCGTAGAGCCAGCAGAGGTTGTCGAGCTTCAGGTGCCCGGCGAGCGAGGCCGACTCGTGCGAGACGCCCTCCATGATGCAGCCGTCCCCCGCGAGCGCGTAGACGTCGAAGTCGAAGAGGTCGGAGCCGAACTGCTCGCCCTGCCATTTCGAGGCCATCGCCATCCCGACCGAGGTGGCGATCCCCTGGCCGAGCGGGCCGGTGGTCGTCTCGACGCCGGTCGTCCAGCGGTACTCCGGGTGGCCGGGGGTGCGCGAGTGCAGCTGGCGGAAGTTTTCGATCTCCTGCAGCGTCAGGGCCGGCTCGTCGAGGATGTTGTAGTCCTCGTCGACCCGCTTCACCCCGGCCAGGAAGAGGACCGCGTAGAGCAGCATCGAGGCGTGGCCGGCCGAGAGCACGAAGCGGTCGCGGTTCGGCCAGATCGGGTTCGCCGGGTCGTAGCGCAGGTGGTTCTGCCAGAGCTCGTAGGCGACCGGGGCCATCGACATCGGCGTCCCCGGATGGCCCGAATTGGCCTTCTGCACCGCGTCCATGGAGAGGGTGCGAATGGTGTCGATGGCGAGCGTGTCGATGTCCTGGGCCATGCGGCCCCCGATCCTAGATGTTGCGGGCGGTCCCTGGCTGCTGCGCCGTCAGGGTTCGATGCGGGTCACGGTCCCGTCTCCGTTATTGACCACCCAGACCGCCCCGCCTCCTATCGCGACGGCCCCGGGTTCCGGTCCGACCTCGACCGGCGCCCCCTCGCGCTCGCCCGTCGCGAGGTCGATCCGGGTCACCGCGTCGTCGGCGGCGCTGGCGACCCAGATCGCGCTCGTGCCGGCGTCGATGCCGCCGGGGCGGCCGCCGACTTCGACCGGGTCGCCGAGCACCGCCTGGATCGAGGGATCGACCTTGGAGACCGTGTCGGAGCGGCTGTTGGCAACCCAGACGAAGCCGCGGGCGACGGTCACCCCCGCCGGACCGCGCCCGACCGCGATCGGCTCCCCCACGGCCAGGGTGCCGAGGTCGATCCGCCGCACGTTGCCGGCGGTGGCGCTGCTGACCCAGAGCCCGTCGGCGCCGACCGCGAGGCGCAGCGGGGCGGCGTGGGGCGGCAGGCCCCGGCCGTAGACGCGGCCGCCTTCGGAGTTGACCGCGGTGACGCCACGCCCCCCCTCGTCGGCGAGCCAGACGCGGCCGCCGCCGAGGGCGATCGGGCCGGGGGCGCCGCCGACGTCGATCCGCTCGAGGACGCGACCGCTGTCCCGGTCGATCCGCAGCAGCTCGCCGCGCCGCGGGACGGTCGCCCAGAGCCAGCGGCCGCCGATCGCAACGCCGGAGACGCCGGGGAGGCGAAGCGGCCGCCCCACCTTCTCGCCGCTCTCGGGATCGAGCCGAGTCAGCGTCCCGTCGCGTTCGCTGCTCACCCAGACGCCGGCGCCCGCGGCGGTGATCCGCAACGGCGCCTCGCCGATCGGGATCGGGTCCGAGACGTCGATTCCCTCGCCGCCGAGCAGCAGCGCCACCAAGAGCGCGAGGAGCCCGGCCAGGAGCGCCACGCCGGCGCCCACCCACTGCAGCCTCCGCCTGCCCCGCAGGCGGCCGAGGTCGAAGCCCCCACCCCCGCCCCCCTCCGCTTGCCTTTTTTCGCCCACAGGGCTAGGAACGACAAATGGAGGGGTTGCCTGGTCCGCCGACTCCGAGAGCACCCGCGTCGCCGCCATCCCGGCGCCCTCGCGCTCGCGGGCGGCCTCGATCAGCGCGCCGGCGCTCGGGTAGCGGTCGCCGGGGTCCTTGGCGGCGGCCCGCTCGATCACCTCGTCGAGTCCTTCGGGGATCTCCGGCTCGGTGTCGGCCTGCTTGCGGGCGAAGGGAGGGATCCCGGTCAGCGCCTCGTAGAGGACGCAGCCGAGCGAGTAGACGTCGGCGCCGGGGCCGACCGCGCCGCCGCGCCACTGCTCCGGCGACATGTACTCGGCGGTGCCGACCACCGAGGCGCCGCTCTGCTGGGCGCCGCTCTCGCCGAGCGCCTTGGCGAGCCCGAAGTCCGAGAGGTAGGCGCGGTCTCCCTCGACCAGGATGTTGTGCGGCTTGACGTCGCGGTGGACGATGCCGGCGGCGTGGGCGGCGTCGAGCGCTTCCGCGACCTGGCCGAGCAGGGCGATCGCGCGCACGGGCGGCAGCGGGCCGGCGCGATCGATCGCGCGCCGCAGGTCGCCACCCTCGACCAGCCGCATCGCGACGATCAGCTCGCCGTCGACGTCGCGCGCGTCGTAGACCGGCACCACCGCCGGGTGGTCGAGGCGCGCCGCGAGCCGGGACTCGCGCAGGAAGCGCTCGCGGAAGCCCTCTCGACCGGCCAGGTCCCCGGAGATCACCTTCAGCGCCACCGGCCGTTCGAGGCTCAGATGGGTGGCGCGGTAGACGACGCCCATCCCGCCGCGGGCGATCAGAGCGTCGATCCGGTAGCCGGCGAGGACGGAACCGATCGCGAGGTCTGCCACCGGCGGGTTATACAGCCGTGCGGGGCGACTTATCGGCGGATAGCGACCAAAAGTCGCCCCGCCGCGACCCCGACGGAGGGAGACGCAAGGGGGCCGGACGACTACGCCGTCCGGCCCCCGGGACACCGCGTGACGAACGTCAGTCCGTCAGGGGACCGGCTGCCATGCGATAACCGGCCCGATCGCGGTGCCGTCTTTGGCATCGACGACGAACCCCGAGGCCAGCTGGCTCTGGCGGCGGGTCTTCACGTCGATCGAGACCAGGATCTGCCGCTCTTCGACGGCGACGAAGGCGGCGACCTTCTTACCGTCCGAGGAGAAGACGCCATTGGTCTCCGAGCCGTCGGGCAGCTCGGCGAGCTTGCGGGCTTTGGCAGGGCCGATCGGCTTCACCCAGAGGCCCTGGTCGCGGCGGAACAGCAACGTGCGGCCGTCGCCCGAGACGTCTTCGACGTAGGCGGAGCCGACTCCGCGAACCTGCGGTTTTACTTTCGTCCCGTTGCTGCGCATCGTGTAGATGTCCGCGTAGGCGGCGGGACCTTCGGTGCTCTCGCCGCGGCTGTAGAGGATGCCGCCGGCGAAGTAGCGCGGCTCGAACTCGTCCGCGCCCGTCCGGGTGAGGCGGGCCAGGCCGGAGCCGCTGGCGCGAATCGAGTAGAGATCCTCCGTGCTGGCGTTGGGGCCCGTGGCCTTGCCGCGGACGAAGACGATCGCCCGACCGTCCGGCGCGAAGTCCGCATCGTGGTCGTCGGCCTCGCCACGGGTCAGGGCATGGATGCCGCCGCCTTTCGCTCCGACCGTGTAGAGGTCGGCCGCGGCGCCGGCGCTCGTCCGCCGCTCGAAGACGACGAAGCGGCCGTTCGGCGAGACGACCGGCGCCGAGTCGAGCTCGGGGCCGCTGGTCAGGCGCCGCTGGCCGGAGCCGTCGGGACGGACCGAGTAGACATCGCCGCCGCGGACGAAGGCGATCGTGCGCCCGTCCGGGGAGAAGGCCGGTTCGGTGTCGGTCGGGTCTTCGGTCAGCTGGTTGAGCCGCCCGTCGCGAACCGCGAAGAGTCCGCCTTTGGTTACGCCGTCGACGGTCGTCGATTTGGAGAACACGACAGCTCCCGTGGACGGCGCCGCGGCGGCGGCGGCCGGCGCGGCGAGGCTGAGGAGGGCGATCAGTGAGGTGATGATGGTCCGGTAGTGCATGGCTTTCCTTTCGGTTGGTTCGTGCTGCCCCACCGATCCTGCGCCCCGCACCCGTGCGCGCCAACGACAGCGGCGCCACCTACCGGGCCGCGTCTGGCCCGGTCCGGGTCACCCCGGGTCGACCGGCCTGGGATACGCCTGCGAGGAGGGGATCGGCCGGTCGGCCGGCGCTAGCGGTCGAGGCCGAGCTCGATCACGCGGGCGGCGATCCGGCGCGGGCGGTCGCGGCCGGCGTCGCCGGGGACGTCGAGCTTCGCCGCGAGCGCGTCGAGGCGGCGCTGCGCGGTGCGCTCGCTGACGTGCAGCGCCGCGGCGATCTCCGCCCGGGTGGCGGGACGGCCGGCGAAAGCGCCCTCGCTGCGGTAGGGGGCGACGAGGGCCGCCGCGGTCGCGCGCTCCTCTTCGTTCAGTGCCACCGCGGGCGCTTTGCTCGGCACGGTCGCGCCGACCGGAGTCGCCGGTCCGGTCGAGACTTCGAGCCGGTGGGCGCCGACGATCAGCGTGTCGCCGTCGCGCAGGCGCCGCGGCCGGTCGAGCGGCTCGCCGTTCAGCGCGGTGCCGTTGCTGCTGTCGAGGTCGGTCGCCATCAAGACGTCGCCGCGCCGCTCGATCTCCAGGTGGTTCCAGGAGACCGCCTCGTCCTCGAGCTGCAGGTCGGCCTCGGGCGAGCGCCCGACCACGGTCCGCTCGCCGCTCAGCGGCACCGACCGGGGCGCCTCGCCGCCGCTGGAGACCCACAGGCGTGCATCCATCGCGGCCGAGGATAGAGTCCCGGCCGGTGAGCGACGCGGACACCGAGAAGCGGCTGGCGGCGGAAGCGGCCGCGGAGCTGGTCGAGGACGGGATGACGATCGGCCTTGGCACCGGCTCGACGGTCGCCTACCTGCTGCCGGCGCTCGCACGCCGCCGATTGAGCGGGATCCGCTGCGTCGCCACCTCGGTCGTCACCGAGGAACAGGCCCGGGAGCTGGCCATCCCGGTCGAGCGGTTCGACCGGCTCGCCCGCCTGGACATCGCGATCGACGGCGCCGACGAGGTAACCCCCGACGGCTGGCTGGTCAAGGGCGGCGGCGGCGCCCACCTGCGCGAGAAGGTCGTCGCGGCGGCGGCTGAGCGCTTCGTCGTGATCGCCGACTCCAGCAAGCCGGTCGAGTCGCTGCGCGGGCCGGTGCCACTGGAGCTCTTCGCCTTCGGCGCCGCCTCGACCCTGGAGCGGCTCGGCCCCGAGGTCGAGCCGCGCGACGCGCCCCGGAGCCCGGACGGCGGCGTGATCGCCGACCACCGCGGGGCGATCGGCGATCCGGCCGGGCTCGCCGCCCGGCTCGCGGCCGACCCCGGCATCGCCGCGCACGGCCTCTTCCCGCCGGATATGGTCAGCGAAGTTCTGGTGGGGACCGGAGGCGCCGTCGACCGTCTTGCCCTGAGCCGAGGAGGAACGAGCGCATGACCGATTTCAACGAGCTGTCGATCGGCGGCCGCCTGGCCACCCCGGACGATCCCGATTGGGACGAGGCTCGAGCCGCCTGGAACCTCGCCGCCGACCAGCATCCGAGCGCGGTCGCCTTCGTCGCGAGCGCCGCGGACGTCGCCAAGACGGTTGGCTTCGCCGCCCGGCACGACCTCCGGGTCGCCGGCCAGGCGACCGGCCACGGCGCCGTCGCGCTCGGTCCGCTCGAGGACACGATCCTGATCAAGACCGAGCGCATGCGCTCGGTCGAGGTCGACCCGGATGCCCAGACCGCGCGGGTCGAGGCGGGGGTGCTGATGCTCGAGCTGAGCGAGGCGGCGGGGGCCCACGGCCTCAGCTCGCTGCCGGGCTCCTCCCCGGATGTCGGCGTCGCCGGCTACACGCTCGGCGGCGGGCTCAGCTGGCTGAGCCGGCGCTACGGCTTCGCCTGCAACCGCGTCCGCGCGATCGAGCTGGTCACCGCCGACGGCGAGGCGCGAACGGTAGATGCCGAGAACGACCCGGACCTCTTCTGGGCGCTGCGCGGCGGCGGCGGCGACTACGCGATCGTCACCGCGCTGCACCTCGACCTGGTCCCGGTCGCCGAGGCCTACGCGGGCGCCCTCCTCTACCCGGCCGCGCTCGGCGCCGAGGCGGTCCGCGCCTACCGCGACTGGGCGGCGGGCGTCAGCGAGGACGTCACCTCGGTGGTCCGCTTCATCCGCCCACCGGACGTACCCGACGTACCCGAGCCGCTGCGCAACGCCCCGCTGCTGACGATCGACGGCGCCTCGATCGGCGAGCGGTCCGCGGGAGAAGCGGCCTGGGCGCCGCTCCGCGAGGCGCTCGGCGAACCGCTGATCGACACCTTCGACCAGATCCCGGCGGCGGGGCTCTGCCGGATCCACATGGATCCCGAGCAGCCGGTGCCGGGCCTCGGGCACCACAGGGTCCTCCGCGAGCTCCCCGACGAGGCGATCGACGCGTGGTGCGAGCTCGCGGACCCGGAGACCTCGCCGCTGCTGCTGACCGAGCTGCGCCAGCTGGGTGGAGCGCTGGCACGGCCCGCCGAGGACGGCGGCGCCCTCGCCCAGCTCGACGCGGCTTTCGTGATGTTGGGGATCGGGATGCCGATGACCCCCGAGCTGGCCGAGGCGATCCGGGGTCGGCTCGACGCCTTCCACGAAGCGATGGCGCCATGGGCAGCCGACGGCGGCTACTTCAACTTCGCCGAGCGCCCCTGCGACGTCGACGCGATCCTCCCGGCCGACGTCTGCGCCCCGCTCGCCGAGGTGAAGCGCCAGTGGGACCCCGACGGCCGGATCGTCGCCAACCACGTGGTCGCGCTCGACCCGGCGAGCTGACCCTCGCACAGCTCAAACAGCTGACGGCAGCGCTCGGCTGCATGACCCCGCCTGCGCCTGACCGTTGCAGGCAATTGAACCGGTGCTTGTATTGATAGTGGTAGTATTTACCCACTATGGCGTTCATTGTTCCCACCAAGAAGGGAATTTTCGAGATCCGCGAGTCCCACTCGACTCCCAAAGGGCCGCGGAGCCGAACCCTGGCCTCCTTCAAAGAGCTGGACAGCGAGACGATCGAGAAGGCGCAGGCCCGCGCAGCGAAACCGCCCTCCGCCGGGGATCTGCGAGAGGCCGCCCTACGGGCGGGAGCCCGCGTCGCCCCGGAGCCTGTCGACCGCGCCGCCCGCGAGCTCCTCGGCAAGCTCGCGAAAGGCCAGAGTCCCGACCCGATGCTGAAACGCCTGCTTCTCGACGCGCTCGAGAACGAGGACCGCAGCGACCGGCCCCGCGATTCCTCGGCGACCGTATCCGACTCCGTTCGCTCGGTCAGCCAATGGGTCGGGGCCGACCCGCGCGAAAGGGGCGACGCACTGGCCGACCTCCTATCGCTCGTCGATGCGCTGCCGCTGCGCCGCCGCCCTGAGAAGATCGGCTTTCCCCGACTCGGCCCAGCGACCCCATGACCACCACGTCCACCGTCTCTCCCCGGCGCGACGAGTCCGAACCGCCGCTCGCCGACAAGGTCATCGCGATCCACCGCAAGCTCGACGACGCGAAGATTCCACACGCCATCGGCGGCGCCCTCGCCCTCGCCTACTACGCCGAGCCCCGGGCTACGGTCGACGTCGACGTCAATGTGTTCGTCTCAACCGACCGCTGGCCCGATATCAGCGCCGCACTCGTGGAAATCGGCGTGGACGTGAGCACCGAACCCGCGGCGCTCGAGCGCGACGGTCAGGCTCGGCTCTGGTGGGGACGCAACGCCGTGGACCTCTTCTTTTCCTACGACGAGCTCCACGATGAGATGCCGAGGAAGGCCCGGAAAGTCCCGTTCGGCGACACCACGCTGCAAATCCTCTCCCCCGAGCACCTGGCGGTCTGCAAGGCGATGTTCGACCGGGTCAAGGACTGGCTCGACATCGAACAGATCCTTGTCGGCGCCGACCCGATCGACCTGGGCGAAATCGAAGCTCAACTGACCCGCATGGCCGGCCCATCAGACCCGCGAATCCAGAAACTCGAGGAGATAAAAGCTCGGCTTTCGCTCGGCTAGCCATGCGGCTCTAGCCTGCCGCGGCCTGGTCGGCAACCACGACCGTGTTCTCGTTTCGCACCCGGCCGGCGGGGATCGACGCGTCGCCGGCGAGCAGCTTCGAGAGAGCGTCCTGCTTATCGGCGCCGGTTACCAGCCAGAGAATCCGGCGGGCGTCGTCGAGGGCCGGATAGGTCAGGGTCATGCGGCGGTGGCCCTGGTACTCACCGGCGGTGAGGGCGACGCGGCGGTCGCGCACCTCCAGGACCGGGTCGCCGGGCACCAGCGACGCGGTGTGGCCGTCCGGGCCGAGGCCGAGGTGGACGAGGTCGAAGCGCTCCGGCAGCGACGACTCGTATTCGCGGGCCGCCGCATCGCGGTCGCGCTGTGTGACCGGCATCGGCCGCAGCACCGCCTGGTGGTCCATCGAGAGCCCGAGCACCATGTGCGTGAGGTTCCGCTCCTCGCTGCCGGGCGCCGCGATCCGCTCGTCGACCTGGAAGAGCTCGGTGCTGTCCCAGGGCATCTGGCCGAGGTCGCCGAGGATCGCCAGCATCGCCCAGGGCGTGCGACCGCCGCTCATCGCCATGCCGAAGGGGCCCCGCTCGGCCGCGGCAGCCGCCCCGGCCTCGGCGATCAGCTCGGCGGCGCGCCTCGCCGCCGCCTTCTCGTCGGCGACGACCTCTAGTTGGGGGGGCACGGCCTAGCCCGGCTTCTCGTCGTGTCCGCCGAACTGCTTGCGCATCGCGGAGAGGACCTTGTCGGCGAAATCGTCGAGGTCGCGCGAGGCGAAGCGCTCGTAGAGCGCCGCGGTGAGGACCGGCGCCGGCACGCCCTCGTCGATCGCGGCGATCGAGGTCCAGCGGCCCTCGCCTGAGTCCGAGACGCGCCCCCCGAACTCCGCCAGATCCGGCGATTCGCGCAGCGCCGCCGCGGTCAGGTCGAGCAGCCAGGAGCCGATCACGCTGCCGCGGCGCCAGACCTCGGCCACCTCGGGCAGATCGAGGTCGTACTGGTAGTACTCGGGATGGTCGAGCGGCGCCGTCTCGGCGTCGGCCTCGCGCCGGGCCTCGCCGGCGTCGGCGTTCTTGAGGATGTTGAGGCCCTCGGCGTAGGCGGCCATGATCCCGTACTCGATCCCGTTGTGGACCATCTTCACGAAGTGCCCGGCCCCGTTCGGGCCGCAGTGCAGGTAGCCGTTCTCGGCGGGCGTGGGGTCGCCCCCGCGGCCCGGCGTGCGGTCGGCGGCCTCGACCCCGGGGGCCAGCGAGGCGAAGATCGGGTCGAGCCGCCCGACCGCCCGGTCGGGCCCGCCGATCATCAGGCAGTAGCCGCGCTTGAGGCCGAAGACACCGCCGCTGGTCCCGCAGTCGACGTAGTCGATCCCCCGCTCTCCCACTTTGGCGGCGCGGCGGATGTCGTCGCGGTAATAGGAGTTGCCGCCATCGACGATCGCGTCGCCGGACTCGAGCACGGCGGCGACGCCGTCGACCGTCTGCTCGGTGATCTCCCCGGCCGGGACCATCACCCAGACCGAGCGAGGCGCGCTCAGCTTCGAGGCCAGGTCCTCCAGCGAGGAGGCGCCCTCGGCGCCCTCCCCGGCCAGCGTCGCGATCGCGTCGGGGTTGACGTCGTAGGCGACGATGCGGTGGCCGTCGCCCATCAGGCGCCGCGCCATGTTCGCCCCCATCCGCCCCAGTCCAACGATCCCAAGCTCCATCGGCGGCATCCTACTTCCACGCGTCTGCAGTTACCCCTCGTATGGATGGGTAACTGCAGACGCGTGAAGGCCGGGGAGGCGAGCGGGTAGCCTGCGCGCCGATGGGCAAGGCCGCCTCGAACCAGACCGATAGCGCCGCCGGCGTGCTCGCGATCTTCGGGATCAGCGGCGACCTGGCGAAGAAAATGACCTTCCGGGCGCTCTACCGTCTGGAGGCCGCGGGGAAGCTCGGGTGCCCGATCGTCGGCGTCGCGATCGACGAGTGGGACGACGAAGCTCTGCGCCGCCACGCCCGTGAGTCGATCGAGGCGACCGTCGAGGAGCCCGACGACGCGGTCTTCGAGCGGCTCGCCGCCCGCCTCACCTACATACAGGGCGACTACGCGGACCCATCGACCTTCGAGCGCGTCAAGGAGGCGCTCGGGGACGCCGAGCGGCCGGTCTTCTACCTCGAGATCCCCCCCTCGCTGTTCGCCACCGTGGTCGAGGGCCTCGGCGACGCCGGCCTCACCGAGGGCGCCCACGTGGTGATCGAGAAGCCGTTCGGCCGCGACCTCGCCTCGGCCCGCCAGCTCAACACCGAGCTCTGCGAGGTGCTCGACGAGGAGCAGATCCTCCGCATCGACCATTACCTCGGCAAGGAGCCGGTGATGGACATCACCTACCTGCGCTTCGTCAACTCGATCCTCGAGCCGGTCTGGAACCGCGAGCACGTCTCCCACGTGCAGCTGACGATCGCCGAGGACTTCGGGGTCGACGACCGCGGCCGTTTCTACGACGCGGTCGGGGCGATGCGCGACGTGATCCAGAACCACGCCCTGCAGGTGCTGGCGCTGGTCGGGATGGGCCCGCCGACCGGCAACCACCACGACTCGATCCGCGACAAGAAGCTCGAATTCTTCAAGGCGATGCGGGCCGCCGACCCGAAGCGCTACGTGCGCGGCCAGTACAAAGGCTTCCTCGACGTCAAGGACGTCGCCCCGGACTCGACCACCGAGACCTTCGCCGCGGTCGAGCTCGAGGTCGACAACTGGCGCTGGAGCGGCGTGCCCTTCTTCGTCCGCGCCGGCAAGTGCATGCCTGCGAAGGCGAGCGAGGTGACGGTCGTCTTCAAGCGGCCGCCGAACCTCGGCATCGGCCACGGCCGCACCCCGGAGCCGAACAGGATGACGGTGCGGATTGAGCCGCAGCCCGGCTCCCGCATGAGGCTCTTCGCCAAGAAGGCCGGCGAGGACGCGTTCGAGCCGGCTGACCTCGAGGTCCTGTTCGAAAAGAAGCCGGGGGAAGAGCCCGAGCCCTACGAGCGCCTGCTCGGCGACGCGCTCGCCGGCCGCCACGAACTGTTCACCCGCCAGGACACGATCGAGGAGACCTGGCGCGTCGTGGAGCCGCTGCTCGACGAACCGGGGCCGGTCCATCCCTACGCGCCGGGCACCTGGGGACCGGAACAGGCCAACGACCTGACCCGCGGCATCGCCCAGTGGTCGGAGCCGTGGCTGCCGGAACCGGTATCGGCCAAAGTTCTCGGTTTCTAGTCCGGTGGCTCACGACACGGGAGAAAAGGCAGACGAGCTTTTCCACGACCTCGGATACGAGAGCTGGCGACCCGGCCAGCGCGAGGCGGTCGTCGCGGCGCTCGAGGGACGGGACTCGCTGATCGTGATGCCGACCGGCGGTGGCAAGAGCCTCTGCTACCAGCTGCCGGGGCTGGCGAGCGAGGACCTGACGATCGTCGTCTCGCCCCTGATCGCGCTGATGCGGGACCAGGCGCGGCGGCTGCGCGGCGGCGGTCACCCGGTGACGATGATCGCCTCCGGGATGGCGGAGGAGAACGTCGAACGCACCCTGGCCGAGGTGCGCGACGGCTTCGCCCGGATCGTCTACTGCTCGCCCGAGCGCTTCGGCTCGCGGGTCTTCCTCGACGCAATCGGCCGGCGGCGGATCGACCTGCTCGCGGTCGACGAGGCGCACTGCGTGTCGGAGTGGGGACACGACTTCCGGCCCGACTACCTGCGGCTGCCGGAGATCGCCGAGCAGCTGGGGCGACCGACGGTGATGGCCTGCACGGCGACCGCCACGGTCGCCGTGACGCGGGAGATCGCCAGTCGCTTCCAGATGCGCGAGCCGCTCCGAGTCCGCTCCGGGTTCGACCGGCCGAACCTCTCCTTCGACGTGGTGGCGCTGGAGGGCAAGGGCTCGAAGGCACGGCGGATGGCCCTGCTCGAAGTCGGCCTCGGCGACCCGGCCAACCGTCCCGCGATCGTCTACTGCGGCACCCGCAGGGACACCGACGAGCTCGCGGCGACGCTGCGCGAAACCGGCCTGGGGGCGCTCGCCTACCACGCCGGGATGGAGCCGCGGGATCGGAGCTCCACCCAGGAGCGGTTCATGGCCGGCGACGCCGACGTGATCGTCGCCACCAACGCCTTCGGGATGGGGATCGACAAGGCCGACGTGCGCTCGGTCTGGCACGTGGCGATCCCGACCAGCCTCGAGGCCTACTACCAGGAGGCCGGTCGCGGCGGGCGCGACGGACAGCCGGCACGGGCGGTCCTGCTGGCGATGAAATCCGACCTCGGCCGGCTGCTGCGTTTCAACGAACAGCGCCGCGGCGATCCCGAGCTGGCGATCGCCTACGAGCGCGGCTGGCGCGACTACAAGACGATCAAGAACTTCATCTACGGCGAGCAGTGCCGCCGCCGCTCCCTGCTCGAGCACTTCGGTGACCACGAGGCGGGAGCTCCGCTGGGCCGCTGCTGCGACGTCTGCGACCCCGACCACGGGCTGCCGGACGCGGAGACGATCGCGGTGCGGCGACCGGCTCGGGCGACCGGCTCCTCCCCGCCCGCACCACCCGCTGAGCTCGGCCCGGCGGATGCCCCGCTGTTCGAGGCGCTGAAGGTGTGGCGGCTGGCGGCCGCCGCCGGCAAGCCCGCCTTTACCATCGCCAGTAACCGCACCCTGGTCGCGATCGCCGCCGTCCGCCCGGCCGACGACGCCTCACTGCTGGCGATCAAAGGCGTCGGCCACGGCTTCATCTCCAAGTACGCGCCCGAGGTGCTGGCGATCGTCGCCGAGCACCCCGCAGGACTCGCCGCCTGATTTGGCGGGCGCGCTCCCGCGCGCGCCCGCCCTAGTCCTTCGCACGCCTCGCGGTAAGGCCCTGGAGGACGACCTCGATCGGCGAGCGGTGGGCGCCGTGGCCATTCGTCCGCTCGCGGGCACGTCTCACCTCCAGCGCGATTTCTCCGACCTGGGCCCCGACGTCGCCGGCTTTCTTCGCCGCCTTCCTGAGGTCCTTGGACCTGACCCCGCCGAGGCCGCGGCGGTGGTGGTGGTTCTGCCTGGCACTGAGGGCGGCGATGCCCCCGGCCGCGCCGGCTAGCGCGGCGCCTCCGGCCACAAGCGGGATTTTCGCCTTGCCGGCGACGTGACCGACTTTGCGTCCTGCCTCTTTCGCCGTCTCCTCGACCGTCTCGCCGGCGGCCTTCGTCTTGTCCACCACGCTTTTCGGTTTGCTCGAGGAACTCGGTTTCGTTTTTCTCCTCGCGTTCGTGCTGTTCGACGACCGCGTTTTTTTCGGTTTGCTCGATGCCCGCGGTCTCGAATTCGATTTCGGTCGTTTCGCCGATTTCGATTTCGCTTTGGGTTTCGAGCGCGTTTTGGTCTCTGCCATGTCTGCTCTCCTCCTCTTCTCTTCGTTCAGCTTCTGTCGCCGAGCTCCGCCTCGCGGTTGCGGGCACGCTCCTCGTCGAGGTCGGCCTCGACCTTCGCCCGCTTCGCCTTCTCCTCGGCGACCGCGGCCTCGGTGCGGCGCTCGTCCGCGCGCTCGCGGTGATGCTGGACGTCGTCGTGCTGCGCCTCGGTCTGAACGTGGGCGAATTCCCGCTCGCGGCTCTTCCGACGAGCGGCAGAGACCACGAGGGCGAGGACGATCAGCACTGCGACGACTATTGCGATGACTGCAAGCGTCGACATTTCTCCTCCTTCGGCTGCTTACATCACTCCCAGTGCCCCTCGGCGTCGGTTTGAAACTTTTTTGTGCCTGGATGTGCGTGTTGGCGGTTCTCGCCACGCTGGCGCTTGCCAACGCCGTTCCGGCGGGCGCCGGGCTGCTCGAACCACGTGGCAAGAAGGTCTGGTTCGGCCTCTCCGACAGCGGCGACCCGGCCGACTTCGGCCAGTTCTCCGAGCTCTTGGACAAGCACCCGGCGGTGATCGAGTCCTTCCGCACCTGGGGCAGCGACTTCCCGGAGTCGATCCAGCGCTGGCAGACGGCGCGGGCGCGGCCGGTGCTCCACATCACCACCGCCGACAACAACGACGGGCACGAGATCATCACGCCGCGGGGGATCGCCCAGGGCGGCGGCGACGATTACCTGGTCCGCCTCAACCGGCTCTTCCACGAGAAGGAGATGCGCGCCTACATCCGGCCGCTCGGCGAGCCGAACCGCTGCCTCAACGTCTACGCCGCCTACGACTGCGCCGGCGCCCCGCGCGACGCGGCCCACAGGCCGCGCTGGTACAAGCTCGCCTTCCGCCGCATCTACGTGATCGTCCACGGCGGCGGCAAGGCGAAGGCGATCAACCGCCGCCTCGCGGAGGCCGGGCTGCCGCCGCTGGCCGCCGAGCTCGGCGGCCTGCCGAAGGCGCCGGTCGCGGTTATCTGGAGCCCGCTCCCCTCGGGCTCGCCGACCGTGCCGCAGAACCGGCCGCGCCACTTCTGGCCCGGCTCGCGCTGGGTCGACTGGTCGGGCACCGACTTCTACGCCTCCTACCCGGAATGGAAGGCGCTGACCGGCCTCTACAACCGCTACCCGAACAAGCCGTTCGCGATCACCGAGTGGGGCGTCGAAGCCGGCGACGACCCGGCCTTCGTCAGCAAGCTGTTCGCCTGGGTCAAGAAGCACCCGCGCTGCAAGATGCTCGTCTACTACCAGGACTTCGGCGAGACCAGCAACTACCGGATCCAGAACTACCCGAGCAGCGTCAACGTCCTCCGCGACCGCCTCCACTCCGGGCTTTTCCCGGCTTTCGCGCCGGGCGCCCCTCGGCTACCGCCGCCACCCCCCGGTGGGGTCGCAGCGCGGTGATGCTCGAGTAGCCGGTCAGGTAGATGCGGTGGCCGTCGGAGATCACCGGCGTGTAGGTGCCCTTCGGGTAGCGCCAGACGCGGCGCCCGCTGCGCATCATGAAACCGGAGGTCGTTTTGCTCGTGAACTCGGCGACGTAGACGATGTCCCCGACCGCCGCGAGCGAGCCGATCACCTGGCCGCCGGCCGAACGGCTCCAGCGCAGGTTGCCGTTCTTGGCCCCGAGCGCGTAGACGTTGCCGTCGAAGGAGCCGATGAAGACGGTCGGCGGGCTGTGCCTGGTGTTGGCGACGGTCGGCCCCGAGTAGACGTAGCCGCCGGTCGAGTAGCTCCAGGCGAGCTCGCCGCCGCCGGTCTCGAAGCTGTAGACGCGGCCGTCGTTGTTGCCGGAGTAGACGCGGCCGAAGGCGACGGCGGGGGTGGAGTAGAAGGCGCCGGAGGCGCCGAAGCCCGGCCCCAGGGAGCCGCTCTGCCAGACCAGGTCCCCCGTCCCGGCGTCGACCGCGTTCATGTAGCCGCCGTAGTCGCCGACGAAGAGCTTGCCGCCGTAGTAGGCCGGCGCCGCCTTGACCGCCCCGCCGAGACCGGTCGCCCAGCGCACGTTGCCGTTGACCGTGCTGAGCGCGTAGAGGTTGCCGTCCTCACAGCCGAAGTAGACGGTGCGGCCGACCACGATCGGCGAGGACTCGGCCCGCGCCGGCAGGGATTTCTTCCAGATCGTCCTGCCGGTCCTGGCGTCGAGCTTGAGGACATGGCCCGGGACGAGGTTGACGATGTAGAGGCGGTTGCGGTGGAAGGCGGGCGAGGAGGCGTTGAGGCGGCCGATCCGGCGTTTCCACAGCTCCTTGCCGGTGTCGGCGTCGAGCGAGTAGGCGTAGCCGCTGTTGTTGACGAAGTAGAGCTTGCCGCCGACGTAGATCGGCGGGAACTCGAGCAGCGGCCGGTCGGTGAAGCGCCAGAGCTTGTCGAACGGCGGCTTCACCCCGTTGACCGGCAGGTAGCGGGTGCGGGCCCGGTCGTAGCCGAAGATCGGCCAGTTGACCGTCTTCGCCTTCTTCACCTTCTTCGGCTTCTGCGGTTTGAAGACCGCGTCGGTGTTGTGGACGTCGGCCGGGCGCTTCAAGACCTCGTAGCCGGCGAAGATCGCGACGAAGCCGACCGCCGCGATCAGGAGCAGGGCGATCGCCGCCTCGCGGTTGCGATGCAGGAGCCGCTCGGAGTCGCGCAGCAGCGTCTCGAACCGGCGGCGGGCCTGAGGCCCGCCCTCAGCCATTCGCGGCGCGTCGCTCGGACTCTTTGGCGATCCCGTCGAACAGCTGCTTGACGCCCAGCTTCGCGACCGCGACCGCGACGCCGCCGACCAGCGGCAGGGTCGGCTGGGTGCGGACCGCGTAGACGAACCAGGTGCCCCCGTCCTTGGGCGTCAGCGAGATCGTGCCGACGTGGTCACGCAGCGGCGCGCCCGAGAGCAGCTTGTAGGAGAACCGGGTCGGGGCCTCGTAGGCGATCGTCTCCTCGCGCAGCGGCGGCCCGATGGCGCTCAGCACCCGGATCGAGCCAACCCCGTTCGGAGCCGGCTCCCCCTCCCGCTCCAGCACCGACTTCCGCAACGGCGTGATCGCCGAATAGCCCCTGTGATCCGTCAGCACCTCGAAGACGGTCTCGACCGGCGCCGCCACCTGTCGCTCGAACGTAAAGCTAGCCACGGCAGCGAAGGCTATAGGGAGTCGGGTGACCCTCCCGGCGGCTTGTACTTTTTCGAAGAAAAAGTTGAGCCGGGAGGGTCACCCGACTCCCCCCAGCTTCCACTTCTGAGGGTCCGTTTCATCGACCTTTGAGACCTCACCGGAAATCGCCAGGTGGTCGAGGCAAGAAAGGACGATCTGCAGGACCCAGGCGCTGGCCGGAGTGTTGACGTTCTCGGGACCGATGATCTCGGCGACGATTTCGAACGCGGTCCGCTCACCTTCGCCGAGCGCCTCGCGGGCCTTGCCGAGCAGCTCGTCGACCTGGCGGCGCGCCGCGGCGATCTTCGCGCCGGGGTCGCGGAAGGAGCGGCCGTGGCCGGGCAGGACGAGGTCGATCTCCAGCGGCTCGATCTCGTCGAGGCCGGCGAGGAATTCCCCGACCGGGTCGGGCGTGTGGCCGTAGTCGAAGAAGAGCACGACGCGGCCGAGCAGGTGGTCCCCGGAGATCAGCAGCTTGCGCTCGGGCTGGTGCAGGACGACGTGGGACGGTGCGTGGCCGGGCGTCTCGTGGACCTGCCAGGCACCGAGGTCGGTCTCGACCTCCACGCCGGGGACGAGGTCGCGGTCGGGGACCTGGATCGCGTCGATCCCGGTCTCCACGTCGCCGCTGCGCGCCTCCCGGTAGCGCTCCAGCGCGGCGACCGGCACGCCGCTCTGGCGGGCCACCTCGAGCCGGTGTTCGAGCGCCGCCGCCGGGTCGTCGGCGAGCAGCCGCACGTGCTCCCAGGCAGGGTGCATCCAGAGCTCGCATCCCGCCGCCTCGACGATCCCGGCCGCCAGCCCGTAGTGGTCGACGTGGGAGTGGGTGCAGACGAGTAGGCCGATGTCCTCGACCCCGAACCCGGCCTGGGCCAGGGCGAGGTCGAGCTGGCGCAGCCGGCCTTTGCCGCCCATGCCGGTGTCGAAGAGGACGATCCCCTCCCCCGCTTCGACCGCCCAGGCGTTGCCGTGTGGCACCCCCGGCCAGGGCAGCGGCAGCCGCAGCCGCCAGATCCCGGGTAGGAGTTTCTCGCTGCGCGGCGCGTCTGCCCTTCCCTCGCCAGCCATGCCGCGCATCCTCTCAGGCCGGCCGCTCGAACTCCTGGACGATTCCGGCGGCGGCGAAGCAGAGGGCGCCGGTGAGGGTGCCCCAGTTGGCGATCCCGATCGCGATCATGTCGCCGTCGGCGCGCACCAAGGAGGCGACGGCCGAGACCATGAAGAGGACGGAGCCGAGCTGGTTGACGGCGACGATCCACCAGCCGAGCTGACGCGGCCGCCAGCACGGCAGCCAGGTGCCGGAGATCTCGACCATCGCCAGGTGGCCGGAGACCAGGAACAGCGCGCAGCCGACCATGTCCGGCGACCAGACGAGGCGGTCCTGCTGGGCGGGGGTCAGGTCGCCGAGAAACGAGTCGACCAGGTTGATCGCGAAGACGAGGGTGCCGGCGAAGAGCACCACCGTGCTCAGCCACTCGAGCCGCCCGGGCTCGGCCGACCACCAGCGCCAGCGTCCCTCGCGCGGCCCGTTGACGATCTGCAGCACCGCGGCATAGGCGCCGGTGCTGAAGAAGAAGCCGCCGACCAGATAGACGCCCGCCGCCAGCCGCGGCCCTCCGACGCCGCCCTGCGCCAAGCCCGCCCCGATCGCGAACAGGGAGCCGCCGACGACGAAGGCCGACGCCGAGATCGCGTTGATCCACCTGCCCAGCGACCGGTCCGAGCGATCGTAAACTCGCCTGCGGCCCATGGCCGCAGGCTATTTCTACGGGCTGACGAAGGTCGCCGGGTCGGGGCCGATGCGCTCGACGGCGTCGAGGCGGGCGATCGCGGCCATGTCGCCCTCGCTCAACTCGAAGTCGAAGACCTCGAAGTTCTCGCGGATCCGCTCCGGGGTGACCGACTTCGGGATCACCACGTTGCCGAGCTGCAGGTGCCAGCGCAGGATCGTCTGGGCCGGCGTCCGCTCGTGGTGGGCGGCGATCGTCTCGATCGTCGGCTCGGAGAGCAGCGCCCCCTGGGCCAGTGGGCTCCAGGCCTCGGTGGCGATCGCGTGCTCGGCGTGCCAGGCGCGCAGCTCGGGCTGCTGGAAGCGCGGGTGCAGCTCGACCTGGTTGACGGTCGGCAGGTAGTCGGCCTCGTCCTCCAGCCGCCGCAGGTCCTCGATGCGGAAGTTGGAGACACCGATCGAACGCGCCAGCCCTTGTTCCTGGATCCGTTCGAAGGCGCGCCAGGTGTCGAGAAAGCGGTCCTCGCCCGGCACCGGCCAGTGGATCAGGTAGAGGTCGATGCGGTCGAGGCGCAGCCGCGCCAGGCTCTTCTCGAAGGCGCGCAGAGTCGAGTCGTACCCCTGCTCGCTGTTCCAGAGCTTGGTGGTCACGAAGACGTCCTCGGGGGCAATGCCGCTTGCGGCGACCGCCGCCCCGACCCCCGCCTCGTTGCGGTAGGCGGCGGCGGTATCGATGTGGCGGTAACCGACCGCCAGCGCTTCCTCGACCACCTCCTGCGTCTCGTCCGGCGGCACCTGGAAGACGCCGAAGCCCAGCTGCGGTATCTGCACCCCGTCGGCGAGTGCGAGAGTGGGGACCGTCGTCGTGCGCGTCATCTATTGCTCCAATCCTCTTTACCTTGGCCAGGTCCGCTACCCCGCGCGGGCGCGGTTCAATCTATACCGAAAACTGGGAGCGCCCTAGCTGGTCGCGAGGCCGACCGCGAGCAGCGGGAAGGCCGCCATCACGCCCAGGTAGGCGCCGATCGCGGCGCCGCTGCCGAGGCTGGAGGTGCGCGAGCGGGCGCCGGAGACGACGCCGACGACGAAGACGAAGCCCGCGATTCCGAGGCCGATCCAGAAGACAGGTGGCATTGCGTCCGCGACCCTATCGAACAGGCGGGATTCGGCGGCTCTGCGGCAAAGCGCCCCGGCATGCTGCTCTACTTCGACCTGCGGGAGCGGGCTGCCAGCGGGTAGGTTGGTCGGCGTGAAGCTGCTCGCCTTCAGCGATCTGCACCGCGACCTCGGGCAGGGCGCGAGGCTGGTCGAGATGTCGGCCGAGGCCGACGTCGTGGTCGGCGCCGGCGACTTCGCCTCGGTCCACGAGGGGCTGGAGGAAACGATCGACGCCCTGGCGGCGATCGAGACGCCGACCGTACTCGTCCCCGGCAACAACGAGACGGCCGATGCCCTGCGCGCCGCGGCGGAGAGCTGGAGCGCCGCCACCGTCCTGCACGGCGAGGGCGCGACGATCGCCGGAGCGGAGTTCTTCGGCCTCGGGGCGGGGGTGCCGGTCACCCCCTGGGAATGGAGCTTCGACCTCGAGGAGGGGGAGGCCGCGGAGCTGCTCGCACCCTGCCCGCAGAACGCGGTCCTCGTCCTGCACTCCCCCCCGCGCGGCCACTGCGACGCCAGCGCCGACGGCACCTCGTTCGGCAGCGCGGCACTGCTGCGGGCGATCGAGGAGAAGCGGCCGCGGCTCGCGGTCTGCGGCCACATCCACGAGTCCTGGGGCTGCGAGAGCCAGATCGGCGAGACGCCGGTCCGCAACCTCGGGCCGACCGGCACCTGGATCGAGCTCTAACCGGGCCGGGGCCCATAATCGGGCCATGGCCCACCGCCTGCTCCGCTCCGCCGACGCCTTCTGGCGGCGGTCGAACCAGATGTCGACGCTGAACACCGACCTCGCCAAGCAGCTCGAGGCGAGCCGGCTGGGGGGGCGGCTCTGGCGGCTCGAACCCGGGCAGGCCTCGACCAGGCACCGGCACCGCGGGGAGGAGGAGCTCTACGTCCTGCTCGAGGGCACCGGCCGGGTGCGGATCGACGCGGAGGAGCCGCTGACCCTGGAGCCGCTGGACACGCTCCTGGTCGAGCCCGGCTCGGTCCGCCAGCTCTTCAACGACACCGAGGCCGACCAGCTCTGGCTCGTGGTCGGCGCCCCGCCGGAACCGGCGAACACCCTGGAGATGAGCGAAGAGCAGCTGGGCTGGATGTACCCCGACGGGCCGAAAGCGCTGCCGCCCGAGCTGGGCGACTGAGCGATGGCGGCGCCGGAGGAGATTCCCGGCCTCTCCTTCGAGAGCAGTGCCGGGCGCTGGCTGCTCGCCGTCGCCGTCGCCGGCTCGGGGATGGCCTTCCTCGACGGCACGGTCGTCAACGTCGCGCTGCCGGACATCGGCCGCGACCTCGACGCCAGCACCAGCGCCCTGCAGTGGATCCTCAACGGCTACCTGCTGACGCTCGCCTCGCTGATCCTGCTGGGCGGCTCGCTCGGCGACCGCTACGGGCGCCGCCGGGTCTTCGTCCTCGGCGTCGGCCTCTTCACCTTCGCCTCACTGCTCTGCGCGATCGCCCCGAGCACGGAGATGCTGATCTTCGCCCGGCTCCTGCAGGGCGCCGGCGGGGCTCTGCTGACCCCCGGCAGCCTGGCGCTGATCGAGGCCAGCTTTCGCCCCGCCGACCGCGCCCGGGCGATCGGCGCCTGGTCGGGCCTGGGCGGAGTGGCCACGGCGCTCGGGCCGCTGCTGGGCGGCTACCTGATCGGGGCGATCTCCTGGCGGGCGATCTTCCTGATCAACCTGCCGATCGGCGCCTTCGTGATCTGGGCGGCGATCAGGCACGTGCCGGAGAGCCTTGACCAGGACGCCGGCGGGGGGCTCGACCACAGCGGCGCCGTCCTCGCGGCCGTCGCTCTCGGCGGCACCACCTACGCTCTGATCGAGGCTCCCGGCCAGGGCGCCTCGGCGGCGGTTCTCCTCACCGCCGCCGCCGGCCTGCTGGCGATCTTCGCCTTCTTCGCGGTCGAGCGCCGCAGCGCCAACCCGATGCTCCCCCTGGGGATCTTCTCCTCGCGCCAGTTCAGCGCCGCCAACGCGGTCACCTTCGTCGTCTACGCGGCCCTCAGCGGCTTCTTCTTCCTGCTCGTCGCCTTTCTGCAGATCTCGCTCGGCTACACGCCGATCGAGGCCGGCGCCGCCTCGCTGCCGGTCACCCTCCTGATGCTGCTCTTCTCGGCTCGGTCCGGAGCGCTCGCCCAGCGGATCGGCCCGCGCGCACCGCTCACCGTCGGCCCGCTGATCGTCGCGGCCGGCCTCGTCTGGATGGCCCAGATCGACCTCGGCGCCGAGTACCTGACGTCGATACTGCCCCCGATCGTCGTCTTCGGCATCGGCCTGACCCTGGTCGTCGCCCCGGTCACCGCGACCGTCCTGGCCGCGGTCGACGTGCGCCACTCCGGCGTCGCCTCGGGGGTCAACAACGCCGTCGCCCGGGTCGCCGGCCTGCTCGCGGTGGCGGTGCTGCCGATCGTCGCCGGCCTCACCGGGGACGGCTTCTACGACCCGGCGAAGATGGCCGACGGCTTCCAGATGGCGATGCTGGTCTGCGCCGGCCTCGCGGCCTGCGGCGGCATCCTCGCCTGGCTGACGATCAGCCCCGAGGTGCTGCACGCCGAGCCGGAGCCGGGGGGCGGTACGCCGGAGCGGATGTCCGAGGACTTCAGCTGCGGCGTCGGCGGCCCGCCGCTGCGGCCCGCGCGCGAGGCGGAGTGCGAGCCTGCTCAGGAACTGACGGCCAAGACCGCGAGGAATGCCGTGACGTAGCTTGCGAGCATCAGCCGCCAGAGCCATTCGAAGCGAGAATCGATGCGCTCGAAGCGAGAGCCGAGGCTGTCTTCCAGTTTGTCGAAGCGGTCATCGAGCTTGTCGAAGCGCCGCTCCACCTCGGCTTCGAATCGGTCGAAGCGGGCATCGACCCGGGCGAAGTCCCGATCCATGCGATCGGACAGGTCGTCGAGCCGCTCGTCGGTCCAGGCTTCCCTCATCGCCTCCATGATGCCACCGTAGACAAAAGGTTGCGACGTATTGCGCGCGCATTGCAAATTCTCCGTGCCGATTTGGTCGCCACTCAGAAGAGCGCCGCGACCGTCTGGGCGGCGGTCTGGCGCAGCACTTCGGCGCCGATCGCGCCCGCGAGCTCCGCTTCGCGCCGCTCCATCGCGCCGACGTGATGCAGCGGCTCCGGTACCTCCTCCAAGGCCGGGCCGCGAGACGAGGCGCCCGAAACCGTCGCACCCGCTTCGTAGCCGAGGCAGCCCATCACGCCGCGGGCGATCAGCCGTGCCCGCAGTTCGGCCCCGGCTTCGGTCGGGTGCAGGTTGTCGGCCTGCATCAGCTCCGGGTGGCGGAAGACCGCGCCCTGCCAGTCGGGCGTCCGGGTGCCCGGCCGGGAAGCGGCGAATTCCCTCACCACGCGGTTCTTGCCGGTGTCGTCGACGCCGCCGGGGTGGAGGCCGTGGATCGTCGGCACGACCATGCAGCGGTCGCCGACGATCGCCGCCACCTTGGCGAGGTTGCCGGCGAGGATCTGCGGATAGCTCGGGTTGTCGTTGGTGCCGGCGCCGAAGACGATCACCCGCTGGGAGGGGTCGTAGCTCGCCTCGAAGAGGTCGAAGATCTGGTAGCTGTTGTAGCCACCGACCGCGTTGATCGTCAGCGGCACCCCCGGTAAGAACTTCGCCAGGTGGGGAGAGGTGAGCTCCTCGAGGCTGTCGCCGACCACGAGCACGCCGCCGGGGGCCTGCGCCGCGCGGGCGGCGGGCGCGAGCATCGCCACCGCGGCGGCGGCCGTCGCCACCGCCACCGCCACACAACGCCCGAGCCTCGCCATCGGGCCGATTTCTACACTACGCCCGATGACGCTCCCACCAGCCGCCTTCCGATCGCAGCCGGCGGCGTGCCTGCTCGCCACGGCGCTGATCCTCGTCGCGAGCGGCTGCGGAGAGGAGGGCTCCGCCGCTTCCGGGAGCACTTCCGCCCGGCAGCCCGCCACGAAGGCGGCCGGCGATCGTCAGGCCGGCTGCTCCGCCACCGGGTGTCCGAAGCAGCTGGGCGCGTTCGTCGATTCCCTCGACGACCTGCGCCGCCGGCTCGCCGCCGGACTCTCCTACGAGGTCTACGTGGCGCGGGTGACGCGGCTCCGCGGCTCCTACGCAGAGATCCCCGTCGACCGCCTGACCTTCGACTGCCTCGCCACCGGCACGCGCGGCGAGCAGGCGCTCAACAAGCACATCGACGCCGCCAACGCCTGGGGCGGGTGTCTCGCCGACGCCGCCTGCACCACCGCCACGATCGAACCGCTCCTGCAGCGCAAGTGGCGCAGCGCCTCGCGGTATCTCTCCGAAGCGCGGTAGCCGCTTCAGCGGCCGCGGCGTTTTCCGCGGCGTTTGGGTTTCGCCGTGCCCCTGGTGCTGCGAAGGGTGCGTTCGCCGGCTTTCTCGGTCGCCTCTCCCATCGCGATCTGGAACATCGCCAGGACCGCGTCGGAGGCCAGCGGCCGCATTCGCTCGAGCGCCTCCCGCACCTTCGACCAGTCCTGCTCCGGGCGGCCGGCGTCGGCGAACGGCCGCCAGATCTCCTTGACGAAGAGGTCGACGAAGGCGCGCGCGGTGGCGTCGGCTTGGCGGCGCAGCTTGGCGGCGATGTCGAGTGCAGCCTCGGGGCTGACGCCGAGCTCGACCAGGGCGCCGCCGGCGCGCTGCAGGCGGGGGCTGATCGTCTCGATCTTGCCGTCGGGGAGCTCGCGCAGAATGCCGAGTTTTTCGCCCCGCCGCAGCAGCTCCGGGGCGAGCGCCTTCGCCCCCCAGATCTCGGCCAGCTCGGCGGCCTCGAAGATTTCCGGCGTCTCCTCCTCGAACGGGGCGCGCACCGCGCGGGCGAAGTCGATGATCTCCGTCGTGGAGTCCCCGCTGCTCTCGAGCACACGCCGGATCGCCTCCAGGTTCAGCCCCTCCGCCTGCATCTCGCGGGTCAGCTCGACCCGGGCCACGTGGTCCTCGTTGTAGTAGCCGGTGCGGCCGTGCACCTCGGGCGGCGGCAGGAGCCCGCGCGTCTGATGGGCACGGATGTTGCGCACCGTCATCCCGGTGCGCCGGGCCAGCTCGCTGATCGTCATCGTCCCGTCCGGCGGCTGCTGGCGTTTGGGACGCGGGCTCATCCCCGCATGGTAAGCGGGAGCCGCTGACCGTTCATCTTTTCCCCTGCATCTGAGCAGAGAAATGCGATCGCCTCGGCAAGCTGCTCGGCGGGGGTGAAGGTGGGAAACTCCTTGCCCGGGTTCTCCTCCCGCATGCGCGGGGTGAGGATCGCGTCGACGACGACGATGTTGGCGGTAGCGCCGCCCGGCCCGAAGCCGTCGGCGAAGGCGAGGGTCCAGGCCTCGGCGGCCGCCTTGGCCGCGGCATAGGCGGCGTTGGCGTTGGTCGGTGCCTGGGCCTGCTTGGCGGAGACGAGGACGAAGCGACCGTGCTCGCTGGCGGCGAGCTGATCGTGGAAGGCCCGCGTGGTGTGCTGGACGGTGCGCACCAGGAGGTCGTGGAGCAGGTCCCAGTCGGAGAGCGGCGCCTCGTGCAGCGGCTGTCCGCCCCGCCAGCCGCCGACCAGGTGGATCAGCCCGTCGACCCGGCCGAAACGCTCGACCAGCGCCGCGCACCACCCCCGCGTCGCCGTCTCGTCGAGCAGGTCGACGGCGCGCCCGTCCCAGCGCTCGCCGAGGTCGAGCTCGGCCCCGAGCGCGTCGAGCGCCGCCTGGTCGCGGTCGGTACCCCCAACCGTCGCCCCGCCCGCGGCCAGCCGCGCCGCCACCACCGGCCCCAGCCCACCGCCGACGCCGGCAACGGCGATCACGCGGCCGTCGAGGGAGTTCGAGCTCATGAGGACCATTCTCTCCTAGTCGCTCGGTGGGCCATGACCCCACTTGGCGACGCAACTTTCTGTCTGAGACATATGCAAACATGTGTTCGTCATGCAGACCCAGTCGAACGCTGGACATCGCCAGAGGGAGCGAGCCGTGAATCGCCGCGTCCAAGGAGATCTCGGAGAGGCCTCGGCAATGGAGTGGTTGACGGCGCAAGGTGCACTTGTATGGACTCCGATCGGCCATAGCCCTCACGTCGACTTACTGGCCCAGTTCGAGGAACGGCTCATGCGGGTGCAAGTCAAGACTTCCACCTGTCAGGGTCAGCTGCCACAGGGCGACTTGAGGTGGCGGGTAGCCATAGCGACGAGTGGCGGCAACCAGAGCTGGGGAGGAACGGTGAAGCTCTTCGACCCCGCGAATGTCGACTACCTCTTCGTCTTGGTGGGCGATGGACGTCGATGGTTTATCCCCGCCCCATGCGTTGAGGCAGGCCGGATGATCGGGCTGGGCGGGAGAAAGTACTCCGAGTTCGAGATCGAGTCCGGCACTGCGATCAACTCTCTGATCTACCCTGATTCCGACCCCAATAGAATTAGCTCAGTATTGGAGGGGGAGTGCCAGAGCGGTCAAATGGACTTGACTGTAAATCAAGCGGCTTATGCCTACGCAGGTTCGAATCCTGCCTCCCCCATTCCGGCGAACACCCAAATCCTCTTCCGACCAAAACGCCAGGCGACGATTCCTAAGGCGCCGTGCGAGGAAGCCGGAATTCGCGCCGGAGACCGTCTTCGCGTCAGTGCCCAGGGGCCTGGTCGCATCCTTCTCGAACGGATCGAAGAGCGACAGAACGACGAGCTCGAGGAAATCGCCGCTAAGCCTGCGCAGATTCGAGCCGTGCCTTCATCTGCTCGTTGAAGGCGGTGATCGCCGAGAGGGGGCGCATGAAGACGGTCAGCTCGGCGACCTTGCCGTCCTCGTCTAGCTCGAGGAAGTCGATACCTTCGAGCTCGCGGTCGCCCACTTGGGCATTGAAGCGGAGACAGACCGTGCTGCCCTCGACCAGCTCGTCGGTGTAGGTGAGGCCCTCGAGCGTCGCGGCGACGTGGGTGAGGACCTGGCTGACGATCTCCCGCCCCTCGAAGCCGCGGAAGAGGATCGGGCTGTGCAGGACGACGTCCTCGCGCAGCGCCTCGGTGAGCAGGTCGAGGTCCTTCGCTTCGGCGGCGCGGCGGAACGGATGCGGCTCAGCCATCCCGACTACTCTACGCGCCGTGCCCAGCGACCGCTTCTACTCGCGCATCTCGATGTCCCTCGGGACGCGCGGGCTGCGCTGGACCGGAAAGCTCAACACCCCGCTGTACCGGCTGAGCGGCGGGCGGATCGGCGGCAGGGTCGGCCGCGCGCCGGTCCTGCTCCTCACCACGACCGGCCGCAAGTCGGGCCAGCCGCGCACCGCGCCGATCGTCTACCTGGCCGACGGCGAGAACGTGGTCCTGATCAACACCAACGCCGGCAACGCCAAAATCCCGGCCTGGTCGCTGAACCTGAAGGCCAACCCCGAGGCCGAGGTCGAGCTGGGGCGCAAGCGGCAGCCGGTCCGCGCCCGCGTCGCCGAGGGCGAGGAGCGCGCCGACCTCTGGCGCAAGCACGTCGAGCAGTTCGAAGGCTTCGATCGCTACAAGCAGAAGCTCGACCGAGAGATCTCGGTCTTCGTGCTCGAGCCGCGCTAGCTCGCTTCGCGGAGCATTTGCGCCTCTGGCAGGCGCTGCAGTTTCTTCAGCGTGTTGTTCTCGATCTGGCGGATCCGCTCGCGGGTGACGCCGAACGTCTTCCCCACTTCCTCCAGGGTCAGCGGCTCGGCGCCGGAGAGTCCGTAGCGAAGTTCGATCACCTGGCGCTCCCTTTCGGGCAGCGCGTCGAGCGCTTTGCGGACGCCCTCCTTCTGCAGGTGCTCGCTCGCTTCCTCGAACGGCTCCAGCACCGCCTCGTCGGCGACGAAGTCGCCGAGCTCCGATTCGTCCTCGTCGCCGACCGGTTTCTCCAGGGAGACCGGCAGCTGCGAGACGCGGAGGATGTCGCGCACGTCGCTGACCGGCCAGCGCAGCTCCGCGGCGATCTCCGCGGGCTCCGGCTCGCGCCCCAGCTTCTGCACCAGCTGGCGCTCCACGTGGGTGACCCGGTTAAGCTTCTCGACCATGTGGACCGGGATCCGGATCGTCCGCGCCTTGTCGGCGATCGCCCGCGTCACCGCCTGGCGGATCCACCAGGTCGCGTAGGTCGAGAACTTGTAGCCGCGCCGGTAGTCGAACTTCTCCACCGCCCGGATCAGCCCCAGCGAGCCCTCCTGGATCAGGTCGAGGAAGCTGAGGCCACGGCCCAGATAGCCTTTCGCGATCGAGACGACGAGGCGCAGGTTGGCCTCGACCATCTGCCGCTTGGCCAGCATGTCGCCGCGCTCGATCCGCTTCGCCAGCTCGACCTCCTGGCCCGCGGTCAGGAGCTCCACCTGCCCGATCGAGCGCAGGTAGAGCCGTAGCGAGTCGAGGCTCGGCTCGACGGTCAGGTCGAGCTCGGCTTTCTTCGCCTGGCCGCCCCCGGAGCTCTCGTTGCTGCGCTGTTCCTTGTAGGCGCTGACCCCGTCCTCGGCGATCACGTCGACGCCGTGCTCGACGAGGTGGGCGTGCAGCCCGGAGACCTGCTCCTTGTTGATCTCGACCTCCTCGAGGGTGGTCGCGATCTGCTCGAAGGTGAGATAGCCGCGCTCGCGGCCGAGGGCGACGAGCCCGCGAAGCTCCTCGATCTCGAGAACCGGGCTCTCCTCAGTCGCGTCCCGCTCGATCACATCCGTCCCGGTCTCCAACGGTTCGATGACTGCTCCCTCCGCTGCGGATCTCCCCAATTCCCGTGACCGGCCCTGATGCTCCGGCCGCGCCGAAGTATAGGCGGAAAAATCTCCGCATTGACCTGAGGGCCGCCGGCGACCGCCGTCGCTTACCCTTCATAAGCAGATGCCGAGCCAGCCGACCGCCACTGCCGCCGCGCCGGACGTCCAGGCCTCCACCCCGGCGACCCAGGTCAGTCTCTCCCGGGTCGGCGTGACCGGGGTCGAGAAGGTGATCCGGGTCAAGGCCGACGGGACCGAGAACCTCTTCTACGCCGAGTTCGAGTGCTTCGTCGATCTCAACCCCCGGCAGGCCGGGGTCCACATGTCGCGCTTCGAGGAGATCGTCGGCGAGGCGATCGACGAGGTGGTTCTGGGCGAGGCGTTCAAGGCCGAGGTCCTGGCCGCCCACGTCGCCGAGAAGGTGCGCGAGCGCCAGGGCGGCCTGCGGGCCGAGGTCTCGGTCACCGCCCGCTACCCGGAGACGGTCACCACTCCCGAGAGCGGCAGGAGCACGCAGGAGATCTACGTCCTGTTCGGCACCGCGGTCGACTCCGAGCGCGGTGCCCGCACCCTGACCGGCGTCCAGGCCCAGGGGATGACCGCCTGCCCCCGCGCGCAGGAGATGGTCGCCGGCCTCTCGCGCGAACGGCTCGCCGCCGAGGGCTTCGCCCCGGAGGAGATAGAGCGCGTCGTCGACGTCGTCCCGATCGCCACCCACAACCAGCGCGGCATCGGCACCCTGCACGTCGGCTGCCCGGAGGGCGGGCCGTCCTGGATCGACGCCCCCGAGCTGCTGCGAATCGTCGAGACCTCGATGAGCTCGGAGATCTACGAGCTGATGAAGCGCCCCGACGAGCTGTCGGTCGTCGTCAAAGCGCACGAAAACCCACGCTTCGTCGAGGACTGCGTGCGCGAGATGGTCCGCCAGGTCGTCGAGGGCTATCCCGACCTCCCGGACGAGGCGTTCGCGATGGCGCGCCAGGAGAACCTCGAGACGATCCACCGCCACAACGTCGTCGCGGAGCGCTACGGCACGCTCGGCGAGCTGCGCGAGGAGCTGCGCAGCGGCGTGCACCAGCCGCGCCACATCACCCGGCGCGAGTGGCTCGAGTCCTCTACCCCGTAGGGATTTTCGCCGCGGCCCGTTCCTTCTGCTGCTGCTCGATCCGCTTGCGCAGCCCGAAGAAGTAGTCGGCACCGCTGACCACGGTGACCAGGAGCGCCGCGTAGACGAGCAGGTCGACGCCGAGCGGCGCCGGGTCGGCGACGATCAGGGCGATCACGGCGGCGATCTGCAGGACCGTCTTCAGCTTGCCGAGCCAGCTGGCGGCGATCACGATGCCGCGCTCGGCGGCGATCGTGCGGAGGATCGTGACGGCGACCTCGCGGGCGATGATCACCATCGCGACCCAGGCTTCGAGCCGGCCGAGCGAGACAAGCGAGAGCAGGGCGCCGACGATCAGCAGCTTGTCGGCGAGCGGGTCCATCAGCTTGCCGAAGGTGGTGACGGCGTCGCGCGAGCGGGCGAAGTAGCCGTCGAGGCCGTCGGTCGCCGCCGCCAAGGCGAAGACCGCCGCCGCAAGGGCGTCGCCGTTCGGCGTCTCGCCGAGCAGCGCGACGACCACCACCGGCACCGCCAGGATGCGCAGCAGGGTCAGCGCATTCGGCAGGTTGAGCGGAAACATCGCTCCCTACTTTGACCGTTCCGCGTCGCGCTTGGCGAAGTAGTCCTCACCCTCGATGCTGACCCGGGGGACAATCCGGTCCAGCCAACCGGGCAGCCACCAGGCGCGCTTGCCGAGCAGGACCATCACCGCCGGCACCAATAGGCAGCGCACCAGGGTCGAGTCGATCGCGATCGCCACCGCCAGCCCGACCCCGAACTCCTTGACCACCGGGTTGCCACTGAGCACGAAGCTGGTGAAGACGCAGACCATGATCGCCGCCGCCGAGGTGATCACCCGGCCGGTGTTGGCGAGCCCTTCGACCACCGCGCGGCGCTCGTCGCCGTACTCCTCGTAGTGCTCCCGCATCTGGGTCAGCAGGAAGACCTCGTAGTCCATCGAGAGGCCGAAGAGGATCGCGAACATCAGGAGCGGCACGAAGCTGACGATCGGGATCGCGTGGTCGAGGCCGATCAACGACACCCCCCAGCCGAGCTGGAAGACGGCCGTGACCACACCGTAGGCCGCGGCGACCGAGAGCAGGTTCATCGCCGCCGCCTTGACCGGCACCAGCAGCGAGCGGAAGGCGACGAGCAGGACGAGGAAGCTGAGCGCGACGACGATCGCGATCATCAGCGGCAGCTTCTCGCTGATCTGGCTCGCCAGGTCGATGTAGCCGGCGGTCTGCCCGCCGACGTAGGAGCTCGCCTCGGTCCCCTGCAGCGCCCCCGGGATCGCTTCTTCGCGCAGGTCTTCGACCAGGTCGACGGTCTTGTCCGCCCAGGGCTCCGATTTCGAGAGCACGGTGAAGACCGCGGCGGTGCCCGCTTCGTCGAGGGTCGGTTCGCTGACTGCGGCGACGTCGGGCGCGGCCCCGACCGCTTTCTCCAGCTTCGGCAGGACCTGTTTGGCTTCCTGCGGCGAGGAGAATTCGGAGGCGATCAGGAGCGGGCCGTTGACGCCGGGGCCGAAGCCCTTGTTGAGCGAGTCGTAGGCCTGGCGCGAGGTCGTTTCCTCGGGCAGCGCGCTGATGTCGTTCTGGCCCAGGTCGAGCTGGAGGACCGGCAGCGCCAGGACGACGAGGATCAGCAGAGCGGCGACGCTTGCGCTCCAGGGCCGCTGGCTGACCCACTCGGCCCAGCGGCGCCAGCCGTGCGGCTCCTTGTCGTCGGGGTGGGTCTTGCCCAGCTTCACCCGCAGCGAGTTGATGCGGGGGCCGAGCGCCCCGAGCATCGCCGGCAGCAGCGTCGTCGCCGCGCAAACCGCGACGACCACCGCGACCGCGGCGGTGAAGCCGAGCGTGGAGACCAGCGGGATGCCCGCGAAGGCGAGCGAGCAGAGGGCGATCACGACCGTGAAGCCGGCGAAGACGACGGCGCCACCGGCGGTCGCGGTCGCCCGCGCGATCGACTCGCGCAGCTCCATCCCGTCCGCCAGCTGCAGTTTGTGCCGGGTGACGATGAAGAGCGCGTAGTCGATCCCGACGCCGAGGCCGATCATCGTCGCCAGCGTCGCGGCCACCCCCGGCACCTCGAGCACGTGCTCGAGCAGGCGGATGATCGAGAGCGCGCAGGCGAGGCCGACGACCGCCGAGACGATCGGCAGCATCATCGCCGTCGCGGTGCCGAATGCGAAGAGGAGGATGATCACCGCCGCCGCAAGGCCGATCGCCTCGCTGGTCTCGGTCGCGGGCTTGGAGAGCTGCTGGCCGACGTAGGAGCCGATCGCCGCCTCCAGCCCCGCCCGGCGGGCCGGCGCGGCCGCGTCGAGGATCCGTTCCGCCTGTTCTTCGTCGATTTCGCCCGGCCCGATCGCGAGGACGACAGGGAAGTAGCCGATCGTCTTGTCCTCGCTGAGGAATGCCGCCCCCTGCGAGCTGAGCGGGCTGACCGCCGAGTTGACGTCGCCGAGCGCGTTCAGCCGCTTCCCGGTTTCCGCCACCGCCGCCGCGTACTTCGCGTCGGTCAGCTTTCCCTTTGACGCTTCGAGGACCAGGGGGTTGCTGCCGTAGGCCTGTTCGGGCAGGTCGTCTTCGAGCAGTTCGGTCGCCTTGGTCGAGTCGGTGCCCGGCAGGGTGAGGTTTTCGCTGGTCTTGCTGCCCGCCGCCTGGCCGACCGCGAGGAGGGCGATCGCGGCGAGAACCCAAACCGCGATCGTCGGCCAGTGGTGGCGCGAGCAGAAGCGGCCGAGCGCGTAGAGGGGTCCGGTCATTCCTCAGCCTCCAGTTCGGCGGGGGTGGGCGTGGTGCCGTCCTCGAAAGCCTCGGGAATCGATTCGGCGACGTCGGCGCCGAGCAGGCGCCGCAGCACGACCAGGTGCTGCGCCTGGTTTGCCGCGATCGAGCCGAGCAGCGAGCGGGGCCAAGGCGAGGTGAGGTGGGAGATCGAGCGCAGGTCGTAGGCGACCGAGACGCTTTCGACTTCATAGAGGAACTCGAGCGCCTCCTGCTGCGTCTTCAGATCGTCGCTTTCGATCTCTTCTTGCTCGGGTTCGGCCGGTTCGCCGAGGCCGCGCAGCGCCTTGACGATCGCGTTGCCGTGCTCCTGTTCGGCGGCGCGGAATTCCCGCCCGCTCCGCAGCGCGGGGCCGCGCAGCAGAGGCAGCACCCGGTCGTAGGCCGCGGCGGCCGCCAGCTCGCGGGCGAGGACGTCGTTGAGGATCTCGGCGTCGCCCTCCTTGTCCGGGACGGCGGTCGTCGTGCTGCCGCCGTCATCGCCACAGGCTGAAAACGAGCCGGCCGCGGCGACCGCGACCGCCAACAGGAGCAGGGCGCGCCGCGCCGCGCCGCCGCGCGTGATTCGGTTCGGGCTCATGGAGAGGACGCCTAGCCTATGAGCAAGAGCAGCGCCAAGGCGCTGGCGGCGCTGGCGGAGGAGATCCACGGCTGCCGTCGCTGCCCGCGGCTGGTCGCCTGGCGCGAGGCCCAGGCCGCCGATCCGCCGAAGCGCTACCGGGGTCAGGACTACTGGGCGAAGCCGCTCGACGGCTTCGGCGACCCGGAGGCGCGGATAGCGATCGTCGGGCTCGCTCCGGCCGCCCACGGGGCCAACCGCACCGGCCGCATGTTCACCGGCGACCGCTCCGGCGAGTGGCTCTACGCGGCTCTGCACCGGGCCGGGCTCGCCAACCGGCCGGTCTCCGAGCACCGCGGCGACGCGTTGCGGCTGCGCGGCGCCTACGTCACCGCCGTCGTCCGCTGCGCCCCGCCCGCGAACAAGCCGAGCCCGGAGGAGCGCGACAACTGCCTCCCTTACCTGGAGCGCGAGCTGCAGCTGTTGGAGCGCGCCCGGGTCATCGTCGCGCTCGGCTCCTTCGCCTGGGACGGCGCCCTGCGCGCCGCCCGCGCGCTCGGCGCCGAGCTGCCGCGTCCCCGGCCCCGCTTCGGACACGGCGCCGAAGCCGACCTCGGCCGCTGGACGCTACTCGGCTGCTTTCACCCGAGCCAGCAGAACACCTTCACCGGCAAGCTGACCGTGCCGATGATCGACGCCGCGTTCGAGCGCGCCAGGGAGCTGGCGGGTTAGCTGGTCTCCTTCTTGGAGGGCGCGGCCTTGTGGGTTTCCGAAGAGGCCGCCTCGAAGCCGAGCATCGCAACCGATACGGGGATGCCGGTCGCGTCCTCGGCGACGAGGCGTTCCGCGCTTTCGCTCTGGATCTCGAAGACCTTCTCGAGCGTTTCGTCGAGGGCGGCCTGGACCTCGTCCCAGCCCTGCTCGTCGATCAGGATCGGCGTCCAGCTGAGGTGGCGATTCACCCGCTTGTCGAACGTCCCGCCCTTTACGGCCGCGGAGATGTCTTTGAAGATGTTGTCGATCCCGCTGGCGCTGATCCCGGGGCGCAGTGAAGCCGGCAGCGCGGCCCATTCGTCCGAACTCAGGAAGGCACGGTCGGTCGCCCGGTAGTAGTGCTCCATCGCACCGCGCCGGGGCGCCGTATCGACGAGTTCGATGCACTCGCACTCCTTCAGGACTTTGATGTGGTAGCTGACGTGGCCCACCGACTCGCCGAGCTCCTTGGCGATCTCGTTGGGGCTCGCGACGCGTTCGTTGAGGATGACCAGCGCCTGAACGCGGACCGGATGGCCCATCGCGCGCACGATGCGCTGATCGACGCCGCCACGCTGGCGTCCCGTCCTTTTCGCCTTGGTCGATCCGGACTTCTTGTTGCTGCTTGGGGTCACTGCGCTCTCCGATCCTCGCGGGGTGGTGCCTCCCTGATCACTCCATCGTATTGCCTCTATAACCCGGCGACGCGAAAATTGCAGGGGATTTGTGGAGCCTTTTCTACTACCGTAACTCTTTCTATCAATGTAATGGTCTCCACCATTGCACTCGCGTCGGCTCGGGCCGGCGATCCAGCGACAGGGAGAGAAGCGGATGCGTCGGCCACGGATCAAGCGCACGACGGAGCCGGTGGCGGCTCCGGACGGCGACCTGTACCTGATGCGGCCGAGCGCCGGCAACGACATCCGGATCGAGAAGCCGAACGAGGAACAGCGGCAGCTGCTGGAGGCGTTGAACGGCGCGCACACGGTCGAGCAGCTGCGGGAGCGGTTCGACAGCGAAGAAGTCGACAACACGATCGTCCAGTTGCAGGAGCTGGAAGTAGTCGAGGACGCCGCCGACGACGACCTCATCCCGGCGCCGGAGCTGGAGCGCTTCGACCGCCAGCTGCGCTACTTCAGCGACGTCGGCTCCTCCCGGTCGCTGCCCTCCGAAGCGCAGCGCCGGCTGCGCGAGGCGAAGGTCGCGGTGCTCGGGGTCGGCGGGCTCGGCGGCGCCTGCGCGCGGTCGCTGGCCAGCATCGGGGTCGGGGAGATGTGGCTGATCGACGGCGACCGGGTCGAGCTGCACAACCTCAACCGCCAGACGCTCTACACCGTGGCCGACATCGGCCTGCTCAAGGTCGAGGTGGCGGCGGCACGGTTGCGCGCCTTCAACCCGGCGATGCGGATCGCCTCGACGGCGCGGCGGCTGGAGGGCGAGGCGGAGATCGCCGACTACATCGCCGGCGCCGACGTGGTGATCGACGCGGCTGACTGGCCCGCCCACGATATCGAGCGCTGGTGCAACGCGGCCTGCTTCGAGGCCGGGATCCCCTACATCACGATGAGCCACTTCCCGCCGGTCGCCCGCACCGGGCCGCTCTACGTCCCGGGCCGGACCGGCTGCTTCAGCTGCCAGGAGATCGGCTACCGGCGCGAATACCCGCTCTTCGACGTCGCGGTCGAGGAGCGGCGGGCCAAACCGCCGGTGGCCGCGACCCTGGGACCGGCCTGCGAACTGATCTCCGGCCAGGTCGGGCTCGAGATCATGCACTTCCTGACCGGGCTCGCCGAGCCCTCGACCCTCGGCGTCGCCCACATCGTCGACCTGCGCACGATGGAGATCAAACGGGAGGAGGTCGTGCCCGAGCCCGAGTGCCCGGTCTGCGGACACCTGCAGCACGACTCCGCGCCGGTCACCGAGGCGGCCGAGGGCTGATCGGGGCGCCCCCTCCATCACCGAGCCCGGCCGCGACGGAACGGAGCCCCGCTCCCTCCTACAATGTCGGCCTCGCGCCGGCGTAGCTCAGTTGGTAGAGCACATCATTCGTAATGATGGGGTCCCCGGTTCAAGTCCGGGCGTCGGCTTCGGGATAAGGTCGGGGTTCCTTGTCCCACTCGATTTCCTCCAAGATGTCCAGCTCTTTCTTGATGCGCCGGCTGCGCACGATCCAGCCGCAGGAATTGCGGATCCCCACGGGCCTCTCGATCGCGATGCTGATCGTCGGGGCGATCGGCGTGGCGATCGGCGTGGTCCCAACCTTCATGGGCGACGAAGCGGACGGGCGCAGGGACGTGGCCACCTTCCTCGCCGGAGCCGTCGCGCTCGGGTTCGCCGTGGTGGTGTTCGTCAGGCTCGGGCTCGAAACCGCGCTCCAGCGCGCCGGGGCGGCACCGGCGCTGTCAGGCGCACCGAGCGATCCCGACCCGGAGGTGCTCCAGCTGGTCGGCGTCGACCTTCGCGAAGCCTTCCTGCCCGAGGCGGACCTCACCCGGGTCGAACTGAGCGATGCGCTGCTCGACGACGCCGATCTCAGCCTGGCGGCGCTGCGTCGATCCAGCCTGGCCGGCGCGAAACTTCGCCGCGCTGACCTGCGCAGCGCCGACCTGAGCTGGGCCGACCTGCGCGGCGCGGATCTCCAGCGCGCCGACCTGCGGCGGGCGAACCTCGCGGGTGCCGATCTGCGGGGCACCTCGCTGCGTGACGCGTCGCTCGACCAGGTGAAGCTGCGCGGGGCCCGCTACGACGAAACGACCAGCTGGCCGGCGGAATTCTCCCCGCTGGAGTCCGGGGCGGTCGAAGCGAGGAAAGGCCGGCCGTCGTCGACCTGATCACCAAGATCATCGGGGTCCTCGCCGCGATCCTCGGGCTGACCGGATACGTGCTCGTGCTGGGCGCGGCGATCCTCTGGCTGCGCCTGCACCAGGCCGAACTGCCGCCCGAGATCCCCGTCTCGCTCGCCGGCCGTGAAGAACTGATCGCGATCGGCGCCCAGGCGGTGGCCGTCTGGGTCCTGTTGGCCGGCGCGATCGGCGTACTGGCCGCGTGGATCGTCACCGGAGATCCACGGCGCCGCGGATTCGACTACTACGAGGCGGGGCTGGCTCTCGCCGTGACCGTCGCGATGCTGCTGGCGCTGCGCAACCAGCACTGGATGATCGGGCTGCCGATTGCCGCGGCGCTGATCACCGCGCTCGGTGCGCTCGTCTTCTGGCCGTCGCTCGAGGCCGTGCTGACCGTCGTCGTGCCGGTCGCCGTGGGGCTCGGGCTGGCGGTCTCGCTGCACAGCCTCAGTCGCGGCAGCGGGATCGCCAGCGCCGCGGGTGCGGCGGTGGTGTTCGGCTCGATGCTGCTGCTGACGCCGCCCCTGCAGCGCTGGCGCGCCCGTCAGGAAAGCAACCAGGAATCGATCGCCTGGCTCGAGGCGAAACGAAGCGTCGGCCATGCCTCGGCGGAGCAGGTCGAGCCGCTGACGGCGGCGCTCGAATCCAGCCTGAAACGCGACCGCTCGCTGGCGCTCCTCTGGGTGGAGCGGATCGCGATCGGCTCGGTGGCGCTGATCGCGCTCGGGGTGATCGCCGTCGCCTCGCAGATCGATCGCGACGAAAACTTCCACAAGGCGCTGGTCAGCCTCGCCAACGGCAACTGCATCGAAGGCACCTACATCGCCCGCGGGACCGAACAGGTGATGATCGCCCAGCCGGAGGAGTCCGGCAGGGACAGTGGGATCAGGGTCACCGCGATCCCCGCGAAGGAAATCCTCGAAGTCCAGGTCTACGGCGAGGCGGGCGAGGGGGTCGCCCTGCACTCCGACGAAAAATGCGCTCGCAGCAAGGACGACCTGAGCGCTCCACCGCCGCAGCCGGCGCGGACGGGCGGACTGGGGGCACCGGCGGGAAAGCCGGTCGCGAGCGGTGGAACCGCGGCCCCTGTGAAATAACGGCTACCGCTGACAGTGGGGGCACCAGTAAGTGGTGCGGTTGTCGTCGCCCTGGCCGCGGGAGGCGATGCGGCCGCCGCAACTGGGGCAGGGGCGGCGGGCGCGGTAGACGGCGTAGGTGGCGGCCGGTCTCGACCGCCTCCAGCATCAGGGAGCGGGCGGCGCCGAGGACGGCGCGGAGGTCGTCGTCGGAGAGCTCGGCGACCCGGCGCCAGGGGTCGAGGCGGGCGGCGAAGCAGGCCTCGCTCTTGAAGATGTTGCCGATCCCGGCGACCAGGGTCTGGTCGAGGAGGGCGTCGCCCAGCGCGCGGGTCGGGTGGGTGCGTACGGAGCGCACGACTTCGTCGAGGTCGAGGTCCGGCGCCAGGATGTCGGGGCCGAGGCGCGCCAGCTGCGGGTCGCGCGACAGGCGCCCCGCGGGAATCAGGCGGAGGGTCGGGCCGCCGAACTGGACCGCCTCCTGGCCATCTCCTGCCAGCACCGCCCAGGCGGAGCGACGCGGCTTGCGCCACCGGGCCCCGCGCGGATAGACATGCCAGGAGCCGTTCATTCCCATGTGGCTGTGCAGGACCAGGTCGCCGCAGTGCAGGAGGAGGTTCTTGCCGTGGGAGGCGACGCGCTCGAGGCGGCTTCCGTCGAGGCGCTCGACGCCGGCGGCACGGCCGCGCGGGTTCGGCGCGGTTACCTCAAGCGTCCGGCCGTCAAGCGCGGTGGCGAGGCGGCGCGCCGCCCGCAGGATCGTGTCGCCCTCGGCCATCGCCCCATGATTACCCGGGGCGGTCGCTTGTCTAAATTGAGGGGACGTGTTCCGACGTCGCCCCGATCCCCTCGCCCGCGAGGTCGCGCTGACGCTCGGCGCCGGTCGCGTCGCGCTCGGAGTCGGAGCGCTGTTCGCGACCCGCCCCACTCTGAAGGCGCTGCTTTTCGGCGAGACCGACGGCGTCGGCCGGGCCTTGGCGAAACTGGCCGGCGGCCGCGACCTCGCACTCGGCTTGATGACTCTCGCGGCCCGCGACGACCGCGAGGCGCTGCGCGCCGCGGTGCTCGCGGGGGCGGTGCTCGACACCGCCGACGCCGTCTCGCTCGGGCTCGCCGCGCGCGACGGCGAGACCCGGCTCGCCGGGTTCGGCGGAGTCGCGTCCGGCGGCGCCGCGGCGCTCGCCGGCGCCTGGGCCTGGCGCCGGCTCGGCTAGCGCGTCCCTAGCTGTCGCTGCCGTTCTGGCTGAAGTTCGGGGAGCCCGGCGGGGTGAAGTCATGCGAATCGATCACCCGGTCGATCAGGCCGTACTCGACCGCGTCGGGCGGCTGGAAGAACTTGTCGCGTTCCATGTCCTGCTTGATCTGCTCGCTGGACTGGCCGGTGTGCTTGACGTAGATGCCGTCGAGGCGCTCGCGCAGCTCGAGGATCTCTTTCGCGTGGATCTCGATGTCGCTCGACTGCCCTTCGAAACCGCCGCTCGGCTGGTGGATGAGGATGCGGCTGTTGGGCAACGCCATCCGCTTCCCCTTGGCGCCGCCGGTGAGGATCAGCGAGCCCGCCGACATCGCGATCCCGTAACAGATCGTCTGCACGTCGGGCTTGATGAACTGCATCGTGTCGTAGATCGCCAGGCCGGCGTAGGCGGAGCCGCCGGGCGAGTTGACGTAGAGGCTGACGTCCTTGTCAGGGTCCTCCGCCTCGAGGTGCAGCAGCTGGGCGATGATCAGGTTGGCGAGGTCCTCGGTCACCTGTTCCCCGAGGAAGACGATGCGCTGCGCGAGCAGACGCGAGTAGATGTCGAAGGAGCGCTCACCGCGAGCGGTCTGCTCGACGACCATCGGTACCAGTGGCATAGGGCCTCCGTTTCGAATTGGCAGCCACCTGACCTTATCCAGGCGGGAGCATCGGCGAGCGACGCCGCCGGGCCCGCCCGGGCTTTGCTGGAATGAACTCGAGGTGATCGTCTCGGTCCACATCGCCGCGCTGGCCCTGCGCGAGGCCGCGGAGGTGCTCCTGCGAGAGCCGAAGCCCGGCCGGGTACCGGGCCTCACCTACGCCGAGACGATGACCACGGCGCCGCTGGGCGAGCCGCTGCTGCCGCCGCGGCGGCTCGGGCGGGTCGGGATGATCGCCGCCTGGGAGAGCGACGAGGCGCTCGAAGGGTTCTCCTCCGGCCATCCGATCGGCAGGCGTCTCGCCGGCGGCTGGGAGGTGCGGCTCCAACCGCTGCGCGTCTCCGGCGCCTGGGCCGGGATGCCGGGCCTGCCGGCGCGCGCCCTGCCCGTCGAGGACTCCGAGCCGGTGGGGATCCTCACCCTCGGCCGGCTGCGGCTGCTCCGCACCGCCGCCTTCCGGCGCAGCGCCGCCCCGGCGGAGGCGGCGGCAACCGAGAGCCGGGCGCTGCTCGCCGGCACCGGCCTCGCCCGCCCGCCCCGCCTCGTCGCCACCTTCACGCTCTGGCGCAGCGCCGCGGCGATGCGCGAGTTCGCCTACGGCCGCGGGATCCCCCACCAGGCCGCGATCGACGCCGACCGCGTCCGGCCCTTCCACCACGAATCGGCCTTCGTCCGCTTCCGCCCCTACGCCTCGCGCGGTGCCTGGGGCGATCGCGACCCACTCGCCGGTCTGATCGCCGCACCGAGCGCCTAGTAGGGATTGGCGAAACCCTCAGCATCCCGATCGCCCCGACTTTTTGTCGCTATAGCGACCATAACTCGGGGCGATCAAAGCTCGCCGCTCCCGCTGGCGACGCTGTCCCTCCTTCGAG
>Ga0190274_10000063_pt1 | contig 83862 bp, 83 predicted proteins | sample Popmic531T_FD_133002 | JGI IMG/M metagenome (GOLD analysis project Ga0190274, IMG submission 133002) | Populus adjacent soil microbial communities from riparian zone of Yellowstone River, Montana, USA - 531 T | ecosystem: Environmental > Terrestrial > Soil > Riparian zone | place: USA: Montana...
GACCAGATTCTCGTAGACCTCGGTCTGGGCGTTGAAGCCCATCGTCTGGTCCTCGCCGTCGATCAGCTTGCCGGCGACGACGGCGCCGTCATGGCCGGCATTCTCGGCGATCTGCCGGATCGGCGACTGCAGAGCGCGGCGGACGATGTCGATGCCGCGGGTCTGGTCGTCGTTGACGCCGGTCATGCCGTCCAGCGCCTTGGTGGCGTAGAGCAAAGCGACGCCGCCGCCCGGAACGATGCCTTCCTCGACCGCGGCGCGGGTGGCGTGGAGGGCGTCGTCGACGCGGTCCTTGCGCTCCTTCACCTCGATCTCGGACGAGCCGCCGACCTTGATCACCGCGACTCCGCCGGCGAGCTTGGCGAGACGCTCCTGGAGCTTCTCCTTGTCATAGTCCGAGTTGGTGTTCTCGATCTGCTGACGGATCGCCTCGACCCGGCCCTTGATGTTGTCGGACTGACCGGCGCCGTCGACGATCGTGGTGTTGTCCTTGTCGATGGTGATCCGCTTGGCCTCGCCGAGCATGGCGACGGTGACGTTCTCGAGCTTGATGCCGAGATCCTCGGAGATCATCTCGCCGTTGGTCAGGATCGCGATGTCCTCGAGCATCGCCTTGCGGCGATCGCCGAAGCCCGGCGCCTTCACGGCCGCGACCTTGAGGCCGCCGCGCAGCTTGTTGACGACCAGGGTGGCGAGAGCCTCGCCCTCGATGTCTTCGGCGATGATCAGCAGCGGACGGCCCGACTGGACCACCGCTTCCAGGATCGGAAGCATCGCCTGAAGGTTCGACAGCTTCTTCTCGTGGATCAGGATGTACGGGTCGGTGAGCTCGACCTGCATCTTCTCCGGGTTGGTGATGAAATAAGGCGAGAGGTAGCCGCGGTCGAACTGCATGCCCTCGACGACGTCGAGCTCGAACTCGAGGCCCTTGGCCTCCTCGACCGTGATCACGCCTTCCTTGCCGACCTTCTCCATCGCCTCGGCGATCTTCTCGCCGACGACGGTGTCGCCATTGGCCGAGATGATTCCGACCTGGGCGATCTCGTTGCTGCCGCTAACCGGCTTGGAGCGCGCCTTGAGGTCCTCGACGACCCTGGTGACGGCGAGATCGATGCCGCGCTTGAGGTCCATCGGGTTCATGCCCGCGGCGACCGACTTCATGCCCTCGCGGACGATCGACTGGGCGAGAACGGTGGCGGTGGTGGTGCCGTCGCCGGCGAGGTCGTTGGTCTTCGAGGCGACCTCGCGCAGCATCTGCGCGCCCATATTCTCGAACTTGTCCTTGAGCTCGATCTCCTTGGCGACGGTGACGCCGTCCTTGGTGATCCGGGGAGCGCCGAAGCTCTTGTCGAGAACGACGTTGCGGCCCTTGGGGCCGAGAGTGACCTTCACCGCGTCGGCGAGGATGTCGACGCCGCGCATGATGCGCTCACGGGCGTCGCGCGAAAAACGTACGTCTTTGGCTGCCATCTGACTAACCTTTCAATTCTGAATGTTCCGAATGTTCGCAGTGACCATGGGTCAGCGCGATGCTTGGCTCAGCCGACCCCCGCTTTCGCGAGGGCAGGCCATCGTTGGTCACCCAACGATGCCGAGGATGTCGCTTTCCTTCATGATGAGGAGGTCCTCGCCGTCGATCTTGACCTCCGTGCCCGACCATTTGCCGAACAGGATCTTGTCGCCGGCCTTGACGTCGAGCGGAGTCACGGTGCCGTCCTCGGCCTTGGCGCCGGAGCCGACCGAGACGACCTCGCCTTCCTGCGGCTTTTCCTTGGCGCTGTCGGGGATGATGATCCCGCCGGCGGTCTTCTCTTCGGCCTCCACGCGGCGGACGAGCACGCGATCGTGCAACGGACGAAACTTCATGCGTTGACCTTTCTCAGATGTTCCCTGTGAAATCCTGTTAGCACTCACCGGGAGCGAGTGCCAATAAGCGCTCATTTAGGTGTTCGACCGGGCGCGTCAAGGACTCGGTTGGCCAGCCGGCCAAAGCTGGCGGTCAGGCGGGCGGAGCCTCGAAGTGAATCTCGACCCCCTGGCTGGGGGCTTCAGGCTGACCCTGCGGCATCGCTTCCTGTCGGGGAATGCCGTGGACGCTGGCCAGCAGCCGAAGCGTGGCTTGCGCCGCGCCGTCCCCGGCCGCCACGATCCTGATTTTTCTGCCCTTGACGAAATTGGCCAGGAAGTCGCCCGACACCATGCCGCGTGAAATGTCATCGGTCGTCTCGGCGAGGACCGGAACCGGCATTAGATGAAGATACCGGCTTTCGCGTTCAGCGACCGTCCCGCCCAATTTGTTCAGGTCGCTTGTTTTCGTCACGATCTCGACGCCGATCTCGACACTGATCCGCGTGTCGCTGAGCAGGACTATCCCCTCGACCATGCAATCCTTGAGCGGCTCCGGCCACGTCAGGTCGGCGACGAGCTTGCCGGGATGGCGAGGATCGGCTGCAAAAACGACCGGCGGCAGCTCGAACAGGCACGAGATGCCGCGGGACAGCCGGTCCGACCAGGCCCGCTCGGTGCGGTCGAGCGCATCCGAATAAGCGGCAATGATCGCGTCGTCTTCCTCATTGTCGACAGGGTCGATCAAAGCCTTGGCGTCGAAGGTGCCGCTTCCGGGCAGGCCGTGGGCAACGCAACTGGAGGCGAGGCGCGCGCTATAGGCGCCAAGCGTCTCGCAGGTTTCGATATAGCGCGCGAGCACGGTCTGGATCCGAGCCCGATAGTTGAACGAGAAGGTGCGATCGCGTGTCTCGAGCCGGTGGATCGCGAGCCGGATCTGCTCGATTTCTCGCTCATGCTCCTCCATCGCCAGCAGATGTTCGTCCTGTTCCAGCTTCAGTCGCGCCTCGTCGATCCGGCCGACGCAGCGGCGCAGCTCGATCTCATCGCGCTGGATTCTGATGCCCATTCGCTCCCTGATCTGAGCGATGCGCGAGAGCGCGCGATTGAGAATCGCGATGCGCTGGGCAATCGAATTACCGGCCGAAATTTCGTCATCGGCCACCCATTGCACGTCGCCCGCGTCCGTCTCGCGGATTGAGCCGGGAGTCAGTTTGTCGGCCGCACCCGCAGCCACGTTGTAGCTCGGATTGTTCGCCAGACCCAGTTGGGAAAGGGCGGCCTCCAGATTGGAGACGAAGGCGATCCGCTCGTCGGTGAGCATTCCCGCCTGCTGCTTTTGCAGACGAGTGGCGACGCTCGTGACCCGTTCGGCGACCTTCGCCGTCTGTTCGGTCAGCAGGGCCAGCGCCGCCGACTTCTTGTCCCGATAAGCGCGGACCGAGGCCCGTTCCTTGTGGGCGAGCTCGGCGCGCAGATCGTCCACCATGTCGATGCGGGACAGGTGCGCGATCTGCAGCGCGCGATGCTCGTCGCGCAGCGCGGCGACCTTGCGCAACAGCGCGACACAGTGATCGAGCATCGTGCGCGGATGATCGATATAGGTCGAAACCGAACGGCTGGACATCGTCACGTTGGCGATCGCGGCAAGCCGACGCCGAATGTCTCCCTGTTGGTCCTCATCGAGCCAGAGCTTGATCGCATCCTCATCGCGCGGAATGCCCGGCCAGGCCGGCACGGTGCCGGTTCGAATGAATTTCAGATGATCGGCGATACCGATCGGTTCGAACGCCATGCCTTCCTCCTTCATTCAGCCGTCGACGACGGGATAAGGCCCGAAGCGCCGATAATATTTTCCCGGATCTCTAAGTGTCGGAGCCTTTTCGATGGGCTCGTCACCGGGGTCCCGCCTGGCGGCCGGCGGGTGACCCTGCGGAGCTTTGGGCTTCGACTTGAGCTTCTCGTCGATCGCCTTGGGCAGTTCCTCGGCGACCCTCAAAAGCGCCCGAACGGCTTCCAGCGCCTTTCGTCTGCTGGCGAGTCCGTCGGCGGCGCGGCCGAGATCGGTGACCCCGTCGAGGAGCTTTCGCGCCTGATCCACGATCGCATAGTCCTTGCCCCAGTCCTTGCCGAGCAGGCTATCCATTCCTTCGAGCAGGGTTTTGATCGGATCGGCGATGCGATCGAGCACCTCGCGAACCTTCTCCTGCTGGGCGACATTGAGTTCGTCGAGATTGTTGCCACGCAGCAGGAAATCGACTTCGCTGACAATCTGCGCGGGGGCGACCATGATCTCTACGGCGGCATAGGTCCCGATCACGCTCGCGGCGACCACGACGGGCGGGTAAGGGAGCATCCTGGCAACCCGCGCGGCCGCGGCGATCGTCGCAATGTTGTCCGCAAGCGCAATCGTGGAATCGACGAGGCGGTTCACCGAATTGCCGATCTGCCGCGCCTTCTCCGACGGGGAGAGGGGAGCCCGCTTCGGCCGGGCGGCGTACAAGACAGTGCCGTCCATGCGCCCCCCCTTTCTAACCCGAGCCTAGGCCTCGAAAGTGACGAACTCAACCGGCGCCCGTTCGAATGCGCAAGCTCGCACGTTTACAGCCGTAACTCGCTGGGATAGCGCCTCCTACGGATGAGAAAAGAGGCGCCAAGATGAAGTTCGCCGGTAAAGCGTGGAAATTCATGGTCGGGGTGAAGGACGCTTTGGTCCTGATCTTCATGCTGCTTTTCTTCTGGGCGCTCTACGCCGCGCTCGCGGCCAGCCCCTATGATGGCAGCGCCCATAGCGGCGCGCTGCGGCTCGATCTGTCCGGCGCGATCGTCGAGCAGCCGGCCACCGCCACCGCTCTCGATGCGCTTGGCGGCTCCGCGACCCGCGAATACCGCCTGTCGCAGATCATCCGCTCGCTCGACGCCGCGGCCGGCGACGACCGGATCAAGGCGGTGGCGCTCGACCTCGACATCTTCACCGGCGGCGGCCAGAGCGCGATCGCCAATGTCGGCGAGGCGCTCGACCGGGTCCGCCGCGCCGGCAAGAGGGTCGTTTCCTATTCGACCGGCTATAGCGACGACAGCTACCAGCTCGCCGCCCATGCCGACGAGGTCTGGCTCGATCCGATCGGGGCGGTGCTGATCGCCGGCCCGGGCGGCAGCAACCTTTATTATGCGGGCCTGCTCGAGCGGCTCGGAATCACCGCCAACGTCTATCGGGTCGGCACCTACAAATCGGCGGTCGAGCCTTTCACCCGCAACGACATGTCGCCGGAATCGCGCGAGGCGACCCAGGCGCTGGCCGATTCGCTGTGGGAGACGTGGCGGCAGGATGTCGGCCGGGCACGGCCGCGGGCGCAGATCGCGGCTTATGTGGCCGATCCGGCCCGCTTCATCCAGGCGGCGAACGGCGACATGGCCCGCGCCGCGCAAAATGCCGGCCTGGTCGACCGGATCGGTGACCGCACCGCCTTCGGCCGGCGCATGGCGGAGCTCGCCGGCACCGATCGGGAGGAAGTGCCGGGCAGCTATCGCGCCGTCCATTACGAGGCCTGGGCCGACGAGCATCCGGTCAGCGACATGGCCGGCCGGATCGGAATCCTCACCGTCGCCGGCGAGATCGTCGACGGCCGGGGCGCGCCCGGAACTGCCGGCGGCGACAGGATCGCCGCCAATCTCGAGCGCGGGCTGGAGAGCGGCCGGCTGAAGGCGCTGGTGGTTCGGGTCGATTCGCCCGGCGGATCGGTGCTCGCCTCGGAGCGGATCCGCCGCGCCGTGCTCGCCGCCAAGTCGCGCGGGCTTCCGGTGGTGATCTCGATGGGATCGGTGGCCGCTTCGGGCGGCTATTGGATCGCGACCGCCGGCGACATCATCTACGCCGAGCCTTCGACCATCACCGGCTCGATCGGCGTGTTCGGCATCCTGCCGAGCTTCGAAGGCTCGCTGCAACGGCTCGGCATCGGCGCCGACGGGGTGCGGACGACTCCGCTCTCGGGCGAGCCCGATTTGCTGCGGGGCCCGGCGCCGGAAGCGGACCGGCTGCTGCAAATGGGGGTCGAATCGACCTATCGCCGCTTCGTCGCTTTGGTGTCGCGCGCCCGTCGACTGCCGCCGGCGCGGGTCGACGAGATCGGCCAGGGCCGGGTCTGGGCCGGCGGAACCGCGCGCCAGCTCGGCCTGGTCGACCGGTTCGGCTCGCTCGACGATGCCGTCGCCGAGGCGGCGCGGCGGGCCAATCTCGACGCCGGCGACGCCCGCACCGTCTATCTCGAGGAAGGCCCCGATTTCTGGGAGCAGCTCTTAGCGGACCTGGCGACCGACGACGACGCCCGCGTCGAGGCGCCGCGCGACGCCTTCGCCCGGATCGCCCATCGTCCCGAGGCGATGATCGAGCGGGCGATCTACGACGCGCAGCGGCTGCTCGCCGGCCCGGCGATCCAGGCGCGTTGTCTCGAATGCCCGTCGACCGGCCCGATCCGCCGCGCCCGGGCGCCGCAAGGCTCGCTGTGGAGCCTGCTGCTGGCGTCGCTCTGGCGGGGATGAGGATCAGGCGCGCCACCGCCGACGACGCGGCCGCGGCCGCCGCGATCTACGCGCCCTATGTCACCGGCACCGTGGTCTCGTTCGAAACCGAGGCGCCCGATGCCGAGGAGATGGCGCGGCGAATGGCGGAGGTCGGCGACCTCTATCCCTGGCTCGTCGCCTGCGAGGAGGAAGGACCGGTGGTCGGCTATGCCTATGCCTGTGCCTTCCGCACCCGGCCCGCTTACCGCTTCACCGTCGAGACCACGGTGTACATTGCCGACAGCGCCCATCGGCGCGGCATCGGCACCCTGCTCTACCGCGCGCTGCTGCCGGTGCTGGAAGCCCAGGGCTTCGCCCAGGCGATCGCCGCGATCACCCTGCCCAACGAGGCGAGCGCGCGGCTGCACGAAGGCCTCGGCTTCCACCAGGTCGGCACCTACGAGAAGGTCGGCTTCAAGTTCCGCGAGTGGCGCAGCGTCGGCTTGTGGCAGCGCCAGCTGTTGCGGCTGTCCACCCGGCCGGAGGAGCCGCGCCCGGTCTCCGCGGTCTGGCAGGGCTAGCGGCCGTAGGCCGGCAGCGACCAGCCGCGCAGGATCGCGACGCCGCGCAGAGCGAAACCGGCGAACGCCGCGATCAGGCCGGCGATGCCGCCGGGGACGCCGCCAAAGGTCAGGCCGACGAATAGGGCGGCCGAAAGCGCGGCGACGGTGACGTATAGCTCGGGGCGCATCAGGATCGACGGCTCGCCGGCCAGCACGTCGCGGACGATGCCGCCCAGACAGCCGGTCAGTACGCCCATGCCGAGCGCCGGCAGCGGCGCGATGCCAAAGGCCAGCGCCTTGGCCGCGCCGAAGGTCGAATAAGCGGCGAGGCCGGCGGCATCGAGCCAGAGCAGGGCGCTTCCCTTCCAGAGGCGCGCCGGCGTGATCCAGATGGCGAGCGCGGCGCCAAGGCAGACCAGCAAGGTCACATTCTGGTGAACCCAGAAGACCGGCGCGCCGATCAGCAGGTCGCGGACGGTGCCGCCGCCGACTCCGGTCACCACGGCGAAGAAGGCGAAGGTGACCAAAGTCTGCTTCTTGACCGCCGCGAGCAGGGCGCCCGAGAGCGCGAACACCGCGATCCCCGCCATGTCGAGGAAATCGAGGATCGGGCCGAGCGCGGCGGGAAGGGCGGCCGGGGGCATGGCCAGCCCCCTATCACGGTTAGCGCGGCGTAAGCGACCTAGGCGAGCACGGGCGCCGGTATCGCGGGTTCCCGCTCTTCGTCCCGCACCGCAGCCGCATAGCCGGAGCGCGTCAGATAGCGTCCGGCCGCCCACCAGATCGCGGCCATGGCGGCGCCGGCGACGACCCCGTCGACGGCATAGTGCCAGCCGAGATGGATCGAAGCGACGAAGACGATCGCGGCGAAGCTCCAGCCCGCCGCCGCCCAGAGCCGGCCGAAGCGGGCGAGCGCGAGCGCGTAGAGCAAGGCGATCGCGTTGTGCAGCGAGGGCATGGCCGAGATGCCCATGCCGAAGCCGTAGCGCCGCTCGGCATGCGCCTGCCAGAGGATGTCCTGCCAGCCCACCGCGCCGAGCCGGCCGTCCGGTCCCGAGAGGGCGTGGAGCCGCTCCATCAGCGGCGCGAATTCGGGCGCCGACTGGGCGCCGATCTGCGCGGCGTAGCAGGGCCCGGCCGAGGAGAAGAGCCAGGCGCCGATCACGCCGAGCAGGACCCAGGCGGCGCTGAACGAGAGGAAGAAGCGGGCGCGGTCGTAGCGCGGGACGAACCAGGCGAAGCCGAGGATGGCGAAGGAGAGGATCAGGACCCAGAGCGTGTAGAGGCGGTCGATGACGAGGGTGGCGGCGAAGCTCCCGAAGAGAGCATGGGTCAGCTCCCAGGGCTGGTGGCCGAGGAACAAGGCGCGGTCGGCGGCGGCGAAGCTGTCGTCCCAGCCGAACGGGAGGTAGAGCGGAAGCAGCATCTTGAGGACGCCGAAGCCGGCGAACAGCAGGGGCATGAGCAGCAGCGGGCCGATCGCGGCGAGGCCGAGCATCGGCGTTTCGAAGCGCGCCCTGAGCGGCTCGGCGGCGCTCCGCAGCGGGCTCGCCCCGCCCCTGAGCAGGGCGCGGACGAGCAGGGCGATCAGGACGAGCGCGCCGAGCAGGGGCGCGGCCCGAAGCACCTTCCAGGCATAATCGCCGAGCACAGCCGCGGCGGAAACGCCCTGGGACAGCCCGGCGAGCTGCGCGGCCAGGAACAGCAGCACCGACGCACCGGCGACGGGGAGCAGCCAGATCAGCTCTTCATGATGGCGCAAATGCGCGCCGAACGCCTGCCGCATGCCTCGCAAGTCCCCGCGAAATCCGTCGCGGCGACTTAGGCCCTTATTTGGTTAACAACGGGTTGAGAGGGCGCTCAGACGTGGCGCCGGCCTGCCGGTCGCCATCCCCGGTTTCCTCAGGCATGCCTTCGCGGAAACAACCGGTTTCGAAAAGCGTAGATTCCGTGATCATGTGTAATGGTTTCCAATCAGTTCGTCTTCATGTAATGGTCGTTCCAGCTTCGAGCACTCGAACGACGGGGCGGGACTATCTTATTTACTTCGGCGCGGTGCTTGCAACCGTAGTGCCTGCGTCCGCAGGTGCCAGGTTCTTGCAGGCCGATCCGGTCGGCTACGAAGATCAGGTCAATCTCTACGCCTATGTCGCCAATGATCCGGTCAACGGCAAGGATCCGGACGGCAGAATATGCGTCAATGCCAGCAACGGCACCTCCCGCTGTTTCCACACGGGCTACGATGTCAGGTTTCCGACTCCGCCTGGGTTTCGGAACACCGACCCGCGGGCGAGCGACTATCACCGATACCCGATCCCAAATGTCTCGTCGCGAAACGCGACGGAAACCCGCGAATGGGTTCGCAACAACCCGACGCCCGGCAACCCTTCGCCGGCGACCCCACAGGGAACGCCGAACAACGCAACGCCAAGACCCTTGGGGGGTCTTGAGCCGAGCCCGGTCATGTCGTTTGTGACTCGAAATGCAGTCACCGGGAATAATGTGGTTGTTAACGCTACACTGCCCGGTCATCCGCTCGGCAACGGCGTGGTAATAAGGGATACTATACCGAACACCAACGGAACGTCTACGATAGTGAACTATGGGGAGGGCAACGGCTTTTGGCAGTCTCGCAGCTCCCCGCTCGCAGACGTCATTAACAACGTATGGGCCACACCCGCGATGCGACCTTCCAATCCAAATCCGCCGCCGCCGTATGATCGCTGCATATCCCATCCAGGCGCATGCTGATATGACGGAACGAGATTCCGGAGAATCGATGTCTCCGACCAGACGAGCCTTTCTCGGCTTCTTGTTAGCCCCCGCGGCACCTAACTTACTTATTCTAGTTTTGGCTATTTTTCTAGGGAGTGAGAGCGAAAGCTTGTGGTGGTCGGCCTTGATGCTTCCTGCAACTTATATTACGTCGGCATTATTTGGCCTGCCCGCAATCGTGCTTCTTAAAAGGCTAAATTGGAATGGATTGTTTGCTTATCTGATTGCCGGAGCAATCGTGTCCTTTGTACCGATTTCATATATTTTGATTTATCCGTGGATTGCGACTTATGGAGTAGAATCCTTATTTACCAGTGACGCATTTTCCCAATATAAAATAGTGGTCTTCATGGTTATTGTTGGCATCTTAATCTCTACGACGTTCTGGTTCATCGCTCGGCCCGACAGATGAGTGAAGAGGTCTGAAGAGGCTCTGGCGTGCAGTATCGATTTTCGCGCCGGGAAATTTTGAGAATGAGTAGTGCTGCCTTCGTCTTAGGATCGCCGCCGATCGAAGCCGAGACGTCGGCACCGATTTCGCGGAGCGTCGCGGGGATTCTGGAGGGCGCGGAGCGAACGAGCTTCCTGGAAGCCAAGGTAGCGCTCGATGCACCGATTGGTGGCACGTTCCGGTTGCCCGATCCGCGCCTGGAAAGGCTGGCGGACGCGGTCCGGCAAATGGCGGGTCCAAGCCCCACCGATCGCTACAAGCTCGCGGCCATCCGCAGGACCATTTATGAAAGCGGACCGTGGAACGACAATCGGCCGTTCCGTTACGATCAGGCCGATCCGCTAGGCCGGAACGTCCGAAACAAGCTGCTTTCGACCTACTTCCGAACGCGGCTGGGCAATTGCGTTTCGATGCCGATCCTGTTTCTCATTCTCGCGGAGCGCGCCGGCCTGAATGTCGGCCTCTCGACCGTCCCGCTGCATGTCTTCGTCCGCTACATCGATCCGGCCGGGCAAGCTTTCAATGTCGAGGCGACGAGCGGTGGACATTTTGCCCGGGATGATTGGTATCGGCAGAATATGCCGATGAGCGCCCGGGCGATGGCGAGCGGTCTTTACCTGCGATCGCTGTCCAAGGTCGAAAGCGTCGCGGTGATGGCCGCCACCGTCGTGGAGTTCCTGATAGAGGCCGGCCGCAATCAGCAAGCCGTCGAGGTTTGCGACGTCATCCTCCGCCACTCTCCGCGTGACGGCTACACAATGGCGAAGAGAGGCGCGGTCTTCGCGATGATGATGCGGACCGAGTTCATTGATCGCTATCCGACGCCGGATGCAATTCCGGAACCGCTGCGCCAACGATATTTCATGCTCGCCGCCCAGAATCGAAGCTCTTTTGAAGCAGCCGAGGCACTCGGATGGGAGCCGACTGAATAGATATGATCAGATTTGCCAGCACTGCGAAAAGTCGCCGTTGAGGTCTGCATAGCGAGCAGCTGGATTCCGCCTTCGCTTGGATGGCGCCCGCTCACACGTGGATGGGCTTGCCGGTCACCGCCATCGCCGCTTCCTTGACCGCCTCGCTGTGGGTCGGGTGGGCGTGGCAGGTGTAAGCGATGTCCTCGCTGGTCGCGCCGAACTCCATCGCCTGGGCGGCCTGGGCGATCATCGTCCCGGCGACCGAGGCGATCATCCAGACGCCGAGGACCCGGTCCGACTTGGCGTCGGCGATCACCTTGACGAAGCCGTCGCCCTCGCGGTTGGTCTTGGCGCGGCTGTTGGCCATCATCGGGAACTTGCCGGTCTTGACCTCGAAGCCCTGCGCCTTGGCGTCCTCCTCGGTGAGGCCGACGCCGGCGATCTCGGGCATGGTGTAGACGACCGACGGGATCACCTCGTGGTTCACGATGCCGGTGAGGCCGGCGATATTTTCGGCGACCGCGATGCCCTCATCCTCCGCCTTGTGGGCGAGCATCGGGCCGGGGATCACATCGCCGATCGCCCAGATGCCGGGGACCGAGGTGCGGAAGTCATGGTCGGTTTCGATCTGGCCGTTTTTGTTGACGGCGAGGCCGGCTTTGTCGAGATCGAGCCCGTCGGTGTTGGGGCGGCGGCCGATCGAGACCAGCACCACGTCCGCCTCGATCGTCTCGGCCGCGCCGCCGGCGGCGGGCTCGACGGTCAGGGTGACGCCTTTCTTGCCGGCCCTGGCGCCGGTGACCTTGGTCGAGGTCCGGATCGCGAAGCCCTGCTTCTTGAAGATCCTGGCGCATTCCTTGCGGACCTCGCCGTCCATTCCGGGCAGGATCTGGTCGAGGAACTCGACGACCGTGACCTTGGCGCCGAGCCGCCGCCAGACCGAGCCCAGCTCGAGCCCGATGACGCCGCCGCCGATGACGACCATCGTCTCCGGCACCTTCGAAAGCTCGAGCGCGCTGGTCGAATCGACGATCGCCTCATGGTCGATCTCGACTCCGGGCAACGGCGTGACGCTGGAGCCGGTGGCGATGACGAAATTCTTCGCCTTATAGGCCCTGCCGGCGACGTCGATCTCATCCTTGCCGGTGAACTTGGCATGGCCCTTCAGCCATTCGATCTTGTTCTTCTTGAACAGGAACTCGATGCCGCCGGTCAGCCCCTTGATCGCCTCCAGCCGGGTGCCGTGCATCGCCTCGAGATCGAGGCTCAGCCCCTCGGTCTTGACGCCCCATTTGGCGAGCGCGCCGGAATGCGCCTCCTCGTACAGCTCGGAGGCGTGCAGCAAAGCCTTGGACGGGATGCAGCCGACGTTGAGGCAGGTGCCGCCGAGAGTCTCGCGGCTCTCGACGCAGGCGGTCCTGAGCCCGAGCTGCGCCGCCCGGATCGCGGCGACATAGCCGCCCGGCCCGGCGCCGATCACGATCACGTCGAAGTCAGTGTCTGCCATTCTTCAATTCCCTCAATCGTCATTCCAGCGAAAGCTGGAATCTCTCTTCTTCGAAAGGAAGAAGGCAGGAGATCCCAGCTTCGCTGGGATGACGGTTACAAATCAATCAAAAGCCGCGTCGGATCCTCGAGCGCTTCCTTCATCCGGACGAGGAAGGTGACCGCCTCGCGGCCGTCGATCAGGCGGTGGTCGTAGGAAAGGGCGAGGTACATCATCGGGCGGGCGACGATCTGGCCGTCCCGGACCACGGGCCGCTCCTCGATCCGGTGCATGCCGAGCACCGCGCTCTGCGGCGGGTTGATGATCGGCGTCGACAGCAGGGAGCCGAAGACGCCGCCGTTTGATATGGTGAAGGTGCCGCCCTGCATCTCCTCCATGGTCAGCGTGCCGTCCTTGGCGCGCTTGCCGAAATCGGCAATCCTTTTCTCGATCTCGGCGAAGCTCAGCGCGTGGGCGTCGCGGACGACCGGGACGACCAGGCCGTTGGGCGCGGAAACCGCCACCGAGACGTCGAGATAGTCGTGATAGACGATCTCCTCGCCATCGATGCTCGCGTTGACCGCGGGCACGTCCTGCGCCGCGAGCGCCGCGGCCTTCACGAAGAAGCCCATGAAGCCGAGGCGGATGCCGTGCTTCTTCTCGAACAGGTCCTTGTAGCGGGCGCGCGCGGCCATGATCTCCGACATGTCGACGTCGTTGAACGTCGTCAGCATGGCGGCCGTGTTCTGGGCCTCCTTGAGCCGCTTGGCGATGGTCTGGCGGAGGCGGGTCATGCGGACGCGCTCTTCGCGGCGCTCCCCTGTTCCCGCGGAAGCGGGAACCGAGTCGGCCCCTGGAGCCTGGGCTCCTGCTGTCGCGGGAGCGCTCGGCTGGGGCGCCTCCGCCTTCGGCGCTTCCGCGGCGGCGAGGACGTCGTCCTTGGTCAGCCGGCCGTCCTTGCCGGTGCCCTTGATCTTCGAGGGGTCGAGATGATGCTCGAGCACGATCCGGCGAACCGCGGGGGAAAGGGTCAGATGCGGGCCGTCCTCATCCTCGTCCCCGGACCCGGCGGGGGCCTCCTTCGCCTCCATATTCTCGCCCGGACCCGCCGGATTGACCACGGTCGACGCGGGCGCCTCGGTTTTGGCGGCAGGCGCGCTCGCGCCGCCGGCCTCGATCTCGGCGATCACCGCGCCGACCGCGACGTTGTCGCCGACTTGGGCCAGCTGCCTGCCCATCGTGCCGGCGGTCGGCGCGTTGACCTCGATCGCGACCTTGTCGGTCTCCAGGCTGGCGATCGGCTCGTCCTGGCCGACCGCCTCGCCCGGCTGTTTGAGCCAGGCGCCGAGCGTCGCCTCGGTGATCGATTCGCCCAGCGTCGGCACTTTGACTTCGGTCGCCATTCTAGCTCGCTTTCCTCTGCGGGGTTGCCGCGCTGCTATGGCCGAGCGCGTCGGCGATCAAGGCCGCCTGCTCGGCGGCGTGCCGCTTGGCGAGGCCGGTGGCCGGCGAGGCGGCGGCCTCGCGACCGGCATATACGGGCCGCTTCGGCTTCAGGCCGGCCTCGCCGAGGCGGCGCTCGAGGCGCGGCTCGACATGGGCCCAATAGCCCTGGTTCCTCGGCTCTTCCTGCGCCCAGATCAGCTCTTCGAGGTTGCTCATCCGCCTGAGCCGCGCCAGCAGCGCCTCGCCGGGGAAGGGGTAAAGCTGCTCGATGCGGACCACCGAGGTCGACTTGTCGCCCGCTTTGTCGCGCGCCTCGATCAGCTCGTAGGCGAGCTTGCCGGTGCACAGGACCAGCCGCCTCACGTCCTTGTCGGCCGGCGGGCCCGGATCGGAGACGATCCGCTTGAAATGGCTGTCGCCGGTGAAATCGGCGAGGCTCGACACCGCGGCCTTGTGCCGGAGCAAGGATTTCGGCGTCATGATCACCAAAGGCTTGCGGAAGTCGCGGTGCATCTGGCGCCGGAGGATGTGGAAATAATTGGCCGGCGTGGTGCAATTGGCGACCTGCATATTGTCGTCGGCGCACAGCTGCAGGAAGCGCTCGGGGCGCGCCGAGCTATGCTCGGGTCCCTGTCCCTCATAGCCGTGGGGGAGCAGCAGGACGAGGCCGGAGGCGCGCAGCCACTTCGCCTCGCCGGCGGCGATGAACTGGTCGATCATCACCTGCGCGCCGTTGCCGAAATCGCCGAACTGCGCCTCCCAGAGAACCAGCGTCTGCGGATCGGCCAGCGACCAGCCATATTCGAAGCCGAGCACGCCGAACTCCGACAGCGGGCTGTCGCGGACCTCGAACCGGGCCGGGCCGACCTTCGTGAGGGGGATATATTTGGCGCCGGTATTCTGATCGAGCCAGACCGAATGACGCTGGCTGAACGTGCCGCGGCCCGAATCCTGGCCGGACAGGCGAACCGGATGGCCTTCGCGCAGCAGCGTGCCGAAGGCGAGCGCCTCGGCGGTCGCCCAGTCGAACCCGTCGCCGCTCTCGAACATCTCGCGGCGGGCGTCGACGATCCGGGCCAGGGTCTTGTGGACGGCGACGTCGCCGGGGATCGTGGTGAGGATCCTGCCGATGTCGCGCACCGTCTCTTCGGGGCAGCCGGTTGAGACGTTGCGCCGCTCGGTGATCGCCTGCCGCGGCTTGCCGAGCCCGGACCAGGCGCCCTCGAACCAGTCCGCCTTGTTGGGCAGATAGGATTTCGCCGCCTCGAACTCGCCTTCGAGAAGGGTGGTGAAGGCCTGGACCTCGCCGTCGACCCAGCCCTTCTCGATCACCCCCTCCTGCTCCAGCCGCGCGGCGTAGAGCGCCGAGATCGGCGGATGCTGGCGGATCGCCGCGTACATGAGCGGCTGGGTGAAGCTCGGCTCGTCGCCCTCGTTATGGCCGAAGCGGCGGTAGCACCACATGTCGATGACGATGTCGCGGTTGAACTTCTGCCGATATTCGATGGCGAGCTTGCAGGCGAAGGTCACCGCCTCGGGATCGTCGCCGTTGACGTGCAGGATCGGCGCCTGGATGCCCTTGGCGACGTCCGACGGATAAGGCGAGGAGCGGCCGAATTGCGGGCTCGTGGTGAAGCCCACCTGGTTGTTGATGATGAAATGAAGGCAGCCGCCGGTCGAATAGCCGGGAATGCCCGAGAAGCTCAGGCATTCCCAGACGATGCCCTGGCCGGCGAAGGCGGCGTCGCCGTGCAGAAGCACCGGCAGAACGCTGTCGCCCTCGCTGTCGCCGCGCGCCACCTGCTGGGCGCGGACCTTGCCGAGCACGACCGGATCGACCGCCTCCAGATGGCTGGGATTGGGGACGAGGCTGAGGTGGACCTTGATTCCGTCGAACTCGCGATCGGACGAGGTGCCGAGATGATATTTGACGTCGCCGGAGCCGCCGACGTCCTCGGGATTGGCGGAGCCGCCGGCGAACTCGCTGAAGATCGCCCGGTAGGGCTTGGCCATGACGTTGGCGAGCACGTTGAGCCGGCCGCGATGGGCCATTCCGACGACCATCGACTGGACGCCGTACTGGCCGCCATATTTGATCACCGCCTCGAGCGCGGGAACCATGGATTCGCCGCCGTCGAGGCCGAAGCGCTTGGTTCCGACATATTTCCTGGCGAGGAACTTCTCCCACTGCTCGGCCTGGACGACCTTGGTCAGGATCGACTTCTTGCCCTCGGCGGTGAAGCGGATCTCGGCCTCGCGCCCCTCCATCCGTTCCTGGAGGAAACGGCGCTCCTTAAGGTCGTTGATGTGCATATATTCGAGGCCGACCTTGCCGCAGTAATTGCGGCGGAGGATCTCGACGATCTCGCGGACCGTGCCCTTTTCCAGCCCGAGCGCGCCGCCCAGCCAGACCGGACGGTCGAGCGCGCCCTCACCAGTGAAGCCATGGAATTCGGGGGTGAGGTCGGCCGGCATCTCGCGCTGGGTGAGGCCGAGCGGATCGAGATCGGCGGCGAGATGGCCGCGCACCCGATAGGTGCGGATCAGCATCATCGCGCAGATCGAATCGTTGGCGGCGCGCTCGATCTCGGCGGCGGAAGCGCCGGCCGCGGCGGCGGCGTCCTTCGCCTTCGCCGCGACCTTCTCGATCGCCATGCGGGTGGGATCGAGGCCGGCGTTGAGCTCGTCGAGCTCGATGAGCGGCCAATTGTCGCGCGCCCAGCTCGGGCCTTGCTCGTGCTCGCTCTGGAAATCGGTCACCTAACGTCTCTCTCTCGTTCTCCCGCGAAAGCGGGAGTCCAGCGGCTCGGTGGTTGACTGGGCTCCTGCTTTCGCAGGAGCGCAATCGACGCAGCCCTAGCGCAACGTTCAGCCCTTCAAAAGCGCTGCAAGCGTCTCGCCCAGCTCAGATGGGCTCGGGGAGACCTTTATTCCAGCCGCCTCCATCGCCGCGATCTTGTCCTCGGCGCCGCCCTGGCCGCCGGAGACGATCGCGCCGGCATGGCCCATTCGCCGGCCCGGAGGCGCGGTGCGGCCGGCGATGAAGCCGACGACGGGCTTCGATCGTCCCTTTTTCGCCTCGTCGGCGAGGAACCGGGCCGCCTCCTCCTCCGCCGAGCCGCCGATCTCCCCGATCATGATGATCGAGGTCGTTTCCGGATCGGCGAGGAACAGCTCGAGCACGTCGATGAAATTGGTGCCGTTGACCGGGTCGCCGCCGATGCCGACCGCCGTGGTCTGGCCAAGCCCGGCATTGGTGGTCTGGAACACCGCCTCATAGGTGAGAGTGCCCGAGCGGCTGACGATGCCGACGCTGCCCTTGCGGAAGATCGAGCCCGGCATGATGCCGATCTTGCACTCGTTCGGGGTGAGCACGCCCGGGCAATTGGGCCCGATCAGCCGCGACTTCGAACCCGACAGCGCCCGCTTCACGCGAACCATGTCGAGCACCGGAATGCCCTCGGTGATGGCGACGATCAAAGGCACCTCGGCGTCGATCGCCTCGAGGATCGAATCCGCGGCGAAAGGCGGCGGCACATAGACCACGCTGGCGTCCGCGCCGGTCGCCTCGACCGCCTCGGCGACGGTATCGAACACCGGCAGGCCGATATGGGTCCGCCCGCCTTTGCCGGGGGTGACGCCGCCGACCATCTTCGTCCCGTAGGCGAGCGCCTGCTCGGTATGGAAAGTTCCGGTCTCCCCGGTCATTCCCTGAGTGATGACCCTGGTGGACGCGTTTACGAGGATGCTCATTCAAATCCCTTCGTCACCCCGGCGAAGGCCGGGGCCCAGACCCTAAAGCAAGGACTCGAACAGGTCGTTCCAGTCCGGATTCATCTCTTCAATCACGCGCAGCTTCCACAGCCGCTTCCATTCCTTCATCTGCTTCTCGCGCCGGATAGCCAGCTCGATATCGCCAAATTGCTCGAACCAGACCAAGGTCTTGCAGCCGTATTTCCTGGTGAACCCGTCAGCGACGCCCTCACGATGCTTCCAGACTCGCCCTACCAGGTCGCTCGTCACGCCGATGTAGAGCGTCCCGTTGCGGGCGCTCGCCATGATGTGGACGAAGCCGCCTTTCTCCATTCGCCTCCATCCTCGCCATACCGGCGAAGGCCGATACCCAGCCCCAAACAAAGGGCCCGTCCGGGCCCCGGCCTTCGCCGGGGTGACGATTAGAAATTAACCTAAGCTCCCGTCGATCGCCTTGCAGGCCTCGAGCAGCTCCTTCACCGCGTCGACCGAGACCTGGAAATTGGCCTTCGCCTCGTCGTTCAGCTCGATCTCGACGATCTTCTCGACGCCGCCGGCGCCGATGATCGAGGGCACGCCGACATAGAGATTGTCGACGCCATATTGACCGCTCAGGTGGACCGCGCAGGGCAGCAGGCGCTTCTTGTCCTTGAGATAGGCCTCGGCCATCTCGATGCCGCTCGTCGCCGGGGCGTAATAGGCCGAGCCGGTCTTCAAGAGAGCGACGATCTCGCCGCCGCCGCCGCGGGTGCGCTTGACGATCTCGTCGATCCGCTCCTTCGTCGACCAGCCCATCTTGATGAGGTCGGGGATCGGGATTCCGGCGACGGTCGAATATTCGACCACCGGCACCATCGTGTCGCCATGGCCGCCGAGCACGAAGGCGGTGACGTCCTGGACCGATACTCCGAACTCCTCGGCGAGGAAGGTGCGGAACCTGGCGGAGTCCAGCACGCCGGCCATGCCGACCACCATATTGTGCGGCAGCCCGGAAAATTCGCGCAAGGCCCAGACCATCGCGTCGAGCGGGTTGGTGATGCAGATCACGAAGGCGCCGGGCGCGTGATTCCTGATGCCCTCGCCGACCGCCTTCATCACCTTGAGGTTGATGCCCAGGAGGTCGTCGCGGCTCATGCCCGGCTTGCGGGCGACTCCGGCGGTGACGATGATCACGTCCGCGCCGGCGATGTCGGCATAATCCTGACTGCCCCTGAGCTTCGCGTCGAAGCCCTCGACCGGACCGCATTGGGCGAGATCGAGCGCCTTGCCCTCGGGGACGCCCTCGACGACGTCGAACAGCACGACGTCGCCCAATTCCTTCGAGGCCGCCAAGTGGGCCAGCGTCCCGCCGATATTGCCGGCACCGATGAGCGCGATCTTGTTGCGAGCCATTGGGTCCTCCCGCTTCCTTGCATTCAAAAGAAGGACCGCAGGACGCGGCCTGAACGCGACGCCGCTTAGCCCCCCGGCGCGCGGGGGGCAACCGGGAGGGGCGCGAAATTCGCTGCTTCCGGCCCTGGCCTAGGCACCCTGACCGGGGGCTTGGCCGATCTCCTGGTAGAACATCAGCGCATTGTCGTCGGGGTCGAAAAAGGTGAGCAGCCGGACCATGTTCGGAATGTCCCGGATCGGCCCGTCCTGGCGGACCGCGTGCGCGTCGAGCGCCGCCTTGGCGGCCTCGATGTCGGTCACTCCGAAGGTCAAGGTGGCGCCGCCGCCGCCGCCCGCCTCCTCGCGCTCGCCGAGGCCGAGATTGACCCGGGCCACCGGCGTCGAAAGCTCGCACCAGGCGATGTCCTCGAGCCGGTAGAGCAAGGTGAAGCCGAGCACGTCCCGATACCAGCCGATGCTCGCATCGAGGCTCGTCACGCCCATCGAGCAGGTCAGCCCGCCATCATAGCCGATCGCCATCTCGCCTCTCCCCGAATCACCTTAGTTCTATTTTTATATCGCATATACTTTTGCGCGATGGTAGCAAGAGGGCATGATCGGGGACGAGCAGCTGAAGCGGCTGACAGCCGGGCGTTGGCTGGTCCCTCTGATGGCTCATCTCGCGGCTGAAGAGGGCGCCCGCTTCGCGGCCATGCTGGCGCGGCTCGGCCTGTCGCGAAGCGCGCTGGCGGCGAGCCTCGCCCAGCTGCAGGAGGAAGGCTGGATCCGCCGCAATCCCGGCCACGGCCACCCGCTGCGGCCCGAATATGTGCTGACCCGCGCCGGCGCGCCGATCGCGGACTTCGCCGCCAGGGTCATGGCGCAGCGCGAGCGGCTCGGCCTCGAGCCGGCGCAGCTGCCGCGCTGGTCGCTGCCGATCGTCGGACGGCTGGGTCGCCAGCGGGCCCGCTTCTCGACCCTGCGCGCCGCCTTGCCGCCGGTCACGCCACGCGCCTTGTCGCTGACGCTCAAGCGGATGCTCGGGGCCGACCTGATCGACCGGACGGTGGAGGACGCGTTTCCGCCGATCGCGATCTACGGCCTCACCGGCCGCGGAAAGCGGCTCGCCGAAGCGATGCGCTAGCCCTACTGCGTCATTGCGAGGAGCGAAGCGACGAAGCAATCCAGCGGCGCTGAACTGGATTGCTTCCCCCGGCCTGCGCCGGGGTCGCAATGACGACAAAGGGCGTCAGGCGCTGCCGACGATGTTGAGGATGTTGCCGTCGGGGTCCTTGAACCAGGCGACCTTGAAATCGTCGGCGAGGTGCAGGTCGCCGTCCCGCTCCATTCCGGGCATGTCGTAGCGCTCGAAGGCGACGCCCTTGCTCTTCAGCTCGGCGACCTCCTTCTCGATGTCGTCGACCTCCCAGGTCACCGCGGTGGCTTCGTTGGTGCCGGCATAATCCGAGCGGTAGACGTTGACGACGCTGTCGCCGCTCTTGAGGACGATCAGCTCGTCGCCTTCCTGATCGACCTCCTCGAGGCCGAGCGTGCCGGTGTAGAAATTGCGGGCGCGGTCGAGATCGCTGACCGCCAGATTGGCGACGGCGTTGCGGGTTCCGAGCATGATCCTTCTCCATGGGGACAGTTACTTTTCAACCGCCGGGGCAAGCGCTTCGGACGGCGGCGCGTAAAAGTAACTGTCCCCCTTGGCCCAGGGTTCCGCTCAACGCGCCAGACTGCGGATCAGGTCGGTCCAATGGTCGACGTCGTTGTAGAAGGCCCGGACGGGCAGCCGCTCGTCGCGGCCATGGGCGCGCTCGTCGGCCGGGATCACCGCCCAGGAGCCGTCGACGCCGTAGACCGGCACGCCGCGGGCACGGAAATAGAGCCCGTCGGTGGCGCCGGTGCTCATGTCGGGCGTGATCGCCGCATTCGGATGGCGGGCGCGGACCGCGGCCGTATAGGCGCCGACCACATCCTCGCGGAGCGGCGAGGCGTCGGTCGGGCGGGCGACGTCGACCGGCTCGACCGTGACATGGTCGGGCTCGCCGAGGCTTCGCAAGGTCGCCAGCACGGTGGCGGGGTCGGTGCCGGGGAACATCCGGCAATTGACCGTGGCGCGGGCGAGTTGCGGCAAGGCGTTGTCGGCATGGCCGCCTTCGAGCCGGGTGGCGACGCAGCGGGTCCGGGTCAGGCCGACCTCCGTCTCGGAGGCCTCGATGAGATCGGCCGCTTCGCCGTCATTCTCGTTGGCCAGCCAGCGGTTGATCGCTGCCCTGAGCTCGGGGCTCGCCGATTCGGCGCGGTGGCGGAAATAGGCGCGGGTGGTCTCGTTGAGCCGCGGCTCGAAACGGTGCCGCTCCACCCGCCCCAGCGTGTGGGCGAGCGCGTAGATGGCGTTGTCGGGCCGGGGACGGGAGCTGTGCCCGCCGGGATTGGTCGAGGTCAGGATGAAGCTCTGGTAGATCTTCTCGGCGGTCTGGATGCCGAAGCCGAGCAGCCGGCCGTCGGGAAGGAAGGCGCCGCCGCCGGCATCGCCGTTGAGGGCGAAGTCGATCGTCGAGGTGTCGAGCCATTCGTTGGCGGCATGCTCGGCGCCGTTGCCGCCGGTCTCCTCGTCGCCGGTGAACAGGACGATGATGTCGCGGCCCGGCTGGAAACCCTCGGCGCGCAGCCGCAGCAGAGCGGTGGTGATCGCGGTGACGCCCTGCTTGTCGTCGAGCGTGCCGCGGCCGTAGAAATAGCCGCCTTCCTGGCCGAGCGTGAACGGATCGCGCGACCAATCGTCGCGCCGCGCCTCGACCACGTCCATATGCGCCATCAGCAGGATCGCCTTGCGCCCCGACGGCCGAGCCGCGGGCCAGCGCAGGATCAGGGCGGCGGTCTCGTCATAGGGATGGATGGTGACTCCGGTGAGGCCGCCGGCGCGGAACTGTTCCTGGAGATAGGCGGCGAGCTGCGGGCTCTGGTTGCGGCCCTGCACGGTCTGGAACGAGATCGCCCGCTCGTAAATCTCGCGCGCCTTGGCGTGCCAGCGATCGCTGGTCTGCATGTCGACCTGAACCGGCGTCTGCGCGGCCGCGACGGCGGCGGTGGAAAGCAAGGCGGCGGCAAGAATGGCGAGGCGCATCTTGTGACTCCTGGAAAGGCGGCGCGAGATTGGCGGAATTTGCGAAACGGTCAAGCGGCCTCTCCCGACGCCGCGGCCGGCCAATTTCGATTGCGTCCACGAACGGCGGCAAGATAGGATCGTGCGGGGGACAATCCGATGGACGATCGAGTCTTCGTTGTCGCGGCGATCATCGTCGTTGCCGGGCTGCTTGGCGGCGCGGCGGCCTATCTGACCGAGCCGGTCGTCGATCAGGCTGCCGCGGAGCCCCGGCGCCGCGCGCTTTACCGCTCCCTTCTGCTCGGCATTTTGGCGGCCGCCTGCGTGCCGCTGTTTCTCAGCCTGGTGCAGAGTGGCCTGATGGCCAGTATTTTCGCGCCGCCGGCCACGCCGCCCCGGCCGCCGGCCTTCGAAGACTATCTGATTTTCACCGGCCTGTGCGTGATCGCGGCCATCTCGTCGCGCCGCTTCCTCGACTCCGTCTCGCGCCAGATCCTGCGCCAGGCCGAACGCGCGAACGAACGGGCCTCGCAGGCCGAGCTGCAATCCGCCGCGGCCGCGGCCCGAGTCGACCGTGTCGAGGAGGCCGTCGAACGCACGGCCGAGGTGGTCGACGATCAGCGCGCGGGGCCGATGCCCATGGCGGCGAACGCGAACGTCGTCGCCGATGCGGCGAAGCCGTATCTTTCGGAAGGGGACCGGGCCGTCCTCCAGGCAATGACGAAACATACCTTGCGCACCGCGACGGGGATCGCGGAGGACGCGGGCATTCCCAAGACTCGGATCGGCGAGACGCTGGACATTCTCGCCGAACGAGAGCTGATCATGCCGGCGATATCGCCGACCACCCGAGGCAAGCGCTGGCGACTCACGCCGCAGGGCATGGCGGCGCTCGAGACGGACTGAACCGCGACGGGCGGCTCAAGTCTCGCCATGGCCGAGCGCCAGATAATCCTCGCTCTGCATTTCGATGAGGCGCGAGGCGGTGCGCTCGAACTCGAAGGCGCCGTCGCCGGCGAGATAAAGATCCTGCGGCTCGGCGTCGGCGGCCGCGAGCAATTTCACCTTATGCTCGTAGAGCGAGTCGATCAGGGTGACGAAGCGCGCCGCCTCGTTGCGGTTCTGAGGGCCCATGACCGGAATGCCGACGACGATCACGGTATGGAAATGTCGGGCGATGGTGAGATAGTCGGCGGCGCCGCGCGGCTCGCCGCACAGCCGCCTGAACGAGAAGACGGCGACGCCCTTGAGGCTCTTCGGCACGTGCAGAATGCGGCCGCCCGGAACCTGAAGTTCCTCGGACGGCACCCTGGCGCGGTCCTCGACCGGATAATCGGTCAGTCGGAAGAAGGCCTCGGACAGCGCCTGCGACGCCTCGGGGCCGTTGGGCACGTACCAGGTCGGCATGCCGCCGAGCCGCTCCAGCCGGTAGTCGGTCGGGCCGTTCAGCGGCACCACCTCCAGCTCGCGCTCGACCAGGGCGATGAAAGGGAGGAAGAGCTCGCGGTTGAGGCCGCCGAGATAGAGGTCTCCGGGCGGGCGGTTGGACGTGGTGATCACGGTCACGCCGGCCTCGAGCAATTGCGCGAAGAGCCGGGAGAGGATCATCGCGTCGGCGCTGTTGTTGATCACCATCTCGTCGAAGCAGAGCAATTTCGCCTCGGCGGCGAGCGCCCTCGCGACCGGCGGGATCGGATCTCCCGCCTCCTTGGCCCGCTCGACGCGCAGCCGCTCGTGCACCTCGAGCATGAATTCGTGGAAATGGACCCGGCGCTTCGGATGATGATCGATCGTCTCGAAGGCGAGGTCCATCAGCATCGATTTGCCGCGGCCGACGCCGCCCCACAGATAGACGCCCGCCGGCGGCGGCTCCTTGCGCCCGGCGAGCCGCCAGATGATGCTTCCTTTGGCCGAGGCGGCGGCGAGCTTTTCGGCGAGGGCGTCGAGCGCCGCGACGGCGCGCTCCTGGTCGGCATCGGCCTTCAGCTCGCCGGCGCCCACCAGCGCCCGGTAGCGCTCGGCGAGCGCGGTCACGGCGCCTTGCTGAACTTGCGCAGAGCGCCGGTGAAGGCGGCGACCAATTCGCCCTGCTGGACGACCTTGCCGGCGAAGAAGGCGAGCCGCTTGGTCTCGCGCAGAAGCTCGACTTCGGCATCGAGCGGCACGCCGATCCGGCCCGGGCTGAGGAAGCGGACCGAGCAATCGAGGGTTACCGCCCGGATCACGTTGGCGCCCGCGAGACGTCCGCCGGCGAAGAAGGCCATGTCGATGAAGGTCAGGATGGCGCCGCCATGGACCATGTCGCCGAGATTGGAATGGCGCTCCTCCGGAAACATCCGGCAGCTCGCCCGGCCCGGCCCGTCCTCGCGGACCAGTAGCTTGCCGATGACGCCGTTGAACCGGTCGGCCGCGGCGACCTCCCAGGTCCACCAGCCGGGATTTTCGGGATCGGGCTCGTGACGGATGAGGGGGTGGACGTCCATCGGCAACCCAGTGCCGACAAAGCCCATGCCTTTCAAGGGACGGGACGCGCGGGAGGCGTCAGGCAATAGCGGGATGCAAGCGTGTGTCGAGCGCGAACGGTTCCTGCAGGGTCTGCGAATATGCGCCGGCGGCTCGCGTTGAATCGAAAATCAGGTTCCAGCTGTGCGTGGACACAGCGCTTGGAATTACGACGAACAGGTGCGCGGCGAGCAGCGCATCGCCGAACTGTTGTTGCCCGGCACCTGGAACTCCCGGGTGAAGCCAATTCTGGTTCGGAACGTCCTTTGGCTTGACGACATGCACCGTTGCCGGGTCGTTCACGGCGAACGCGGTGAGCATGTGCGGAACGGTGTCGAGAACGCGGAACGTCTTGTGGACTGCGACTTCGAGGATCGCCGTGGCCGGATCCAGCGAACAATAGACCGCGCGCTTATTCTTGCTGTTCCAGCGGCCGCCTTGACGAAAGGCGCCCTCCCCGGAATCCCACGTCGCGGCATGAATCCCTTGGTCAAGCCGCCAGCCGACGACGCCGCTTCCGCCCAGGACTGCGGGAAGCGGCGTCATGCATAGACGCCGAAATCGATGCGCTCGAGATACTGTTCGACCAACTCGGTCCCGGCCGTCGTGGAAAGGAGATCAATGGGCCGATGCTGATTGAGACCGATCGCCGGCTTCTCCAGCCATTGCTCGGCCTCTTCCTGGGAGCCAAAAACCGTGGTTGCCTTGGCCAATATCTCGGCAAATTTCCAAGCCCGGCCACTTTGCTCGGGGCTCAGTGTCTTGGGAGAGGCTTCTGCCTTCCGACGTTGAAACGTCCTCTGACTGATGCCGAGGGCCTTCTCCAGTGCATCGGAGCTCTGGATCAGAGACACATTCGCCACGAGTTTCGTGAGAACGCCGCCTGGGAAGCCCTGAATGATCATTTCATGCGCATCAAGGGTGTTGGTAAGATCGCGCGTGAAGGTCGCGGCGCCGCCGAGCAGGTCCAAGACACGCACGATTTCGCTCTGCCCGATGTCGTCCCTTTCGAGGGTCGTCGCCATGTTCAAAATCTCCGTCACGTGTCGTATTCCATGTGACACGTGACGCCAATCTTGTCAAGTAGATTGGATTGTCGAGCGACTAGCCTGCCCGCTCCACCAGCAATTTCTTGGTCTCGGCGATCGCTTTGGCGGGGTTGAGGCCCTTAGGGCAGACGTTGGCGCAGTTCATGATCGTGTGGCAGCGATAGAGGCGGAACGGGTCCTCGAGCTCGTCGAGCCGCTCGCCGGCATATTCGTCGCGGCTGTCGGCGAGCCAGCGATAGGCCTGGAGCAGGATCGCGGGGCCAAGGAACTTGTCGCTGTTCCACCAATAGCTCGGGCAGGAGGTCGAGCAGCAGGCGCACAATATGCATTCGTAAAGGCCGTCGAGCTTCGCCCGGTCCTCCGGCGACTGGAGCCTTTCCTTGCCCGACGGGGTCGAGGTCTTGGTCTTCAGCCAGGGCTCGATCGACGCGTACTGGGCGTAGAAATGGGTAAAATCGGGGACCAGATCCTTGATCACGTCCATGTGCGGCAGCGGCGTGATCCGGATCTCGCCCTTCATGTCCTCGATCGCGGTGGTGCAGGCGAGGCCGTTGCGGCCGCCCATGTTCATCGAGCAGGAGCCGCAAATGCCCTCGCGGCAGGAGCGGCGGAAGGTGAGGGTCGGATCCTGCTCCGACTTGATCTTGATGAGCGCGTCGAGGACCATCGGGCCGCAGCTGTCGAGATCGATCTCGTAGCTGTCGTAGCGCGGATTCTCGCCGCTGTCGGGGTCGTAGCGGTAGATCTTGAACTTCCTGGCGCGGCCGCCGGACGGGGCCGGATGGGTCTTGCCCTTCTTGATCCTGCTGTTCTTCGGAAGCGTGAACTCGGCCATTCGCTCGTCCCCTTGGCGCTAGCGGGATAGCCTCACGCCGCGCGCCTGTCGAGAAGCTGCGCGGCGATCGAATAGGTGCGCTTGTTGTCGACGTCGATCGCATGGGCGCCGTCGGCGAGAACCACCGCCGAGGCGCGGACCCCGAAGCGCCGGCCGAGCCGGGCCATGGCGCCGTCGAGCGAGATCAGCCCGTAGCGCAGGCGGATCAGGTTGAGGAAGCCGAAGGCGCGGGCGATCCGCATCGGATTCTTCGCGAACTGGCCGCCCTCGCGGAAGGTCTCGGCGAGCTCGAGCCCTTTTTGGGAAAGGCCGTAGAGGTTGCAGTTCGAGAATTCGCCGTCGCGGAACCTGTAGAAGCGGCGCTGACCTTCCGGGTGGGCGAAGAGCACGTCCTCCTTGCGGGCGAGCGCGACCACGGTGTCGTCGCCGGCGGCGAGCCGCGCCGCGACCTGGCGGACGGCGGCGTCGGTCAGCAGCACATTGTCGGCGGTGGTGATCACCAGCGGCCCGGCGGTTCCGGCCGCGGCGGCATAGACGCTGTCGGTGATCGTCTCGGCCGAGGGCACGAAGGAGACCGGAAGGCGGAAGGCGCGGACGATCGGGCGGAGCGCGACCTCGGCTCCGGGCTCGACCGAGATTCGGACGCTGTCGATGCCGCCCAGCTCGGCGAATGCTTCCAGCACATGGGCGAGCAAAGGCCGGCCGCCGATCGGCACCAGGCATTTGTGGCTGACCCCCGCCTCGGCGGCGAGCGGGTCGAGCCGGCCCTCGCGCTGCGCGGCGAGGATCAGGATCGTGAAATTGCCCTTGCCCTCAACCATCGAGCAGCCCGTGGCGGCGAAGGCCTTCGTGGAGGATGGTTTCGATCAGCTCGGCCTGGCTCAAACCGGCCCTAGCCGCCGATCGCCCGAACACCTTTTCCGACCAGAGATTGGCCTGCAGATTCACCTCGAGGAAGTCGCAGCGCCCGGTCTCGGCGTCGAGCCGGAACTCGAACCGGCCATAATCGAACGGCCGGAACTCCTCGGCGATGGCGCGGGTCATCTCGGCGATCCTGGGCACCCACGGGGCGTCGTCGAACGGCACCAGCTGATATTTGTGCCCGCGCTCGACCAGGTCGCGCTTCTCGTAATAGGTGCGAAGGTGGGTCGGATCGGCCTGCTCGAACAGCATCATCGGCATCACCACCGGCGCTCCGTCGACGGTGATCACCGGAACCTCGACGTCGCTGCCGTTGAGGAACGGCTCGACGATCGCGTCATGGCCTTCCTCATGGATGCCGGCGACCGCCGCCTCGACCCCGGCCCAGTCGCGCGCGTCCTGGACGCCCCAGCTCGCCGAGGAGGCGTTCGGCTTGATCACCAGCCGCTCTCCGGCCGGGCAGCGCGCCTGCTCGACCGGCGCGCCGCGGCGGTAGATGGTCCAGGGCGCGGTCGGGATTCCGCGCGCCGCGGCGCAAAGCTTCGAAAGATGCTTGTCGTCGGCGAGGCCGCGCAGGATCGGAGTCGCGCCGAGATAGGGGAGGCCGAGGCGGGTGCAGAGCAAAGGCAGCATCATCTCGCTGTTGAGGAAGCCGCCGCGATTGAGCAGGGGAAACAGGAAATCGACGTCGGGCTTCTCGAACAAGGCCCGGTAATTGTCCTCGAGCACGAGGTTCAGCCCGAGCGACTCGAGGATCTCGCGGGTCTCGACATGATAGAGCGCATGGTTGCCGTCCTCCGGGTGGAGGCCGCCCGCCCATTTGGCGTGCTTGGCGATGAACATGATCCGCAGCCGGTCCTTGGCCGATGCCGGGATCGTGCGCGGTTCGATGGGCGTCACGAAGGAGGGTCGCTTTCCGGATGAAAAATGCCGGCCGCCACAATATTGCCGTGACGGGGCACAATTATGGCGGCCGTTAGTCGCCTCCCGGAGCCGGTGCAAGTTTATGATCGAGAGCCTCGCAGGAGATGAAGCGGCCCGGCTGATGACCGAGGGCGGCGATGCCCGTCTCCGCCTCGATGCCGGGACCGGCCTCAACCGCTATTACAGCGCGCCGCGGCCATCGGAGGCGCTCGCCTACGCTTCGTCGACCGCGAACGACATCTCGCCCGCCGCTCATGGCCGCGCCGAGAAGGTGCTCGCGGCGGTCGGGCCCGATCCCTCGCCGGAGGCTTATGCCGAGCGGCTGGAGGCGCTGCGCGGGCGAATTCGCCGCGCCTACGGCATCGCCGACGACGTCGCGCTGGTGTTCGCGCCGTCCGGCACCGACCTCGAATATGTCGCTCTGGCCTGCGTGAAAGGACGGGCGCCCGGAAGCACCCACGCCATCCTGCTCGGCGCCGACGAGGTCGGATCGGGCTGCATCCACTCGGCGCACGGCCTCTATTTCGCCGACGAGACCGCGCTCGGCACAAAGGTGGAGCCGGGCCAGCCGGTGCCGGGCCTGGGCGGCGTCCATGTCGAGCTGGTCGACATCCCGGTCCGCGACCGGATGGCCCGGGTCCGCCCCTCCCACTACATCGCCGAGCGGATGCTGGCCTCGATCGCCGCGGCCGGCGCCGCCAGCCGGCACAGCCTGGTCCATGTCGTCCACGGCTCCAAGACCGGCCTGATCCTGCCTTCGCTCGCCGATATCGACCGGCTGATCGAGGCGCATGGCGAGGCCGCCACCCTGGTCGTCGACGCCTGCCAGGGGCGGATCACCGGCGCGGCGGTGAACGACTATCTGGAGCGCGGCGCGATCGTCTTCGTCACCGGCTCCAAGTTCATCGGCGGGCCGCCGTTCAGCGGCTTCGCTTTGGTGCCGCGCGCTCTGGCCGAAGGCGCTCCACGATTGCCGGAGGGCTTCGCCACCATCTTCCGCCGCGCCGAATGGCCGGCGGGCTGGCCGGGAGCAGAAACCTTGCCCGACAGCGCCAATATCGGCCTGCTGCTCCGGCTGGAGGCGTCGATCCTCGAGCTGGAACGGTTCCAGACCTTGCCGCCGAGCGACGTGGAACGAGTCATCCTCGCTTTCCATGCGGCGGTCCGCGCCGAGATCGTCGAGAAGACCGAGGCCCGCCGCGTCGCGCCCTATCCGCCCGGCCAGATCGAGGATGCCGACACCCATCCGGTCGAGATGCGGACGCTTTCGACGCTCGATCTCTCGGCATCGGGGGCGAGCTTCGAGGACGCCCAGCGATGGCACAAGACGATGGCGCTGGCCGGGGTCCGCGTCGGCCAGCCGGTCAAATGCGTGCGCCTGCCCGACGGACGCTGGGGCGCGACCCTGAGGATCGGCCTCACTATGTGGCAGGTCGCGGACCGGGTGGGCCTGTCCGACGAAGCGCTCGCCGCGGGCTTCGCCGCCGACATGGCGAAAATCCGCGGCGCGCTCGCCGCGGCTCAGGCCGGCGGGCAGTAGCGACGCCGCTCCTCCGGCGCCGAGCGCAGCCGGCTGTCGAGATAATAGCCGGCCAGCTCGTCGACCATCGCCTCGCGCCCGGCCGGGATGAACGGGGCCGCGTCGCGCCGCCAGCCCGCCACGCACTCGGCCTTGGGGCGATCGGAAGCGCCGCAATCGAGCAGGTTGCCGTAGGCCTGCCGCCAGGCGAGGAATTGGGGGCGATCCATCGGCTCGCCATGGCCCGGGATCAGCGTGACGAAGGGCGTCGCCGCGATCTCGTCCAGCGCGCGTCGCCAGCCCTCCGGGCAGGCGGTGTCCATGAACGGCACCGGGCCGACGACCAGGTCGCCGGCAATGACCAGGCGCGCGGCCGGATCGTAGATCCAGACGTCGCCCTCGGTCGCCGCATAAGGCGCGAGGTTCACGCGCAGGGCCCGGCCGGCGATCGTCATGTCCGCCGAGGCGGTGACCGGCCGGGTCGGGCGAAGCGAGGCGGGGTTGGCCATGACGGCGAAGAAGCGCTCGACCTCGGCCCGGTTCGCCTCGGGGATCCGCCCGGCGGCAAGCGCCTGCTCGGCGCTCGTCCGGCTGCGCGCGAGGAAGCCGGTCAGAGCGCCTTCGACGGCTTCGCTCGCATAGAGCTCGGCCTGGGGATAAGCGGCGCGGATCTCGGCATTGCCGGTGCTGTGATCGAGATGCCAGTGGCTGTTGACGATCGCGACGATCGGCCGGCCGCGCTCGCGCGCATAGCCAAGCAGCCGGTCGCGATGGGCGGGATGCCGGCCGGTATCGACCAGGATCAGCCCGTCCGGCGCGTCGATGAAGACGCTGTTCCCGTCCGGCCCGCGATTGGGCTCGAGCGTGCCGGGGATCAGATGATAGCCGGCCGCCGTCGCTCCGACGGCCAGCGCTGCGGCGGCGATGATATGGATCATGACCTTCCCCTCTTAGGTGCCGCGGGCGTGGGGGAATCGATCGGAAATTGTACTGGCGATTCGGCGAGAGCGGGCGCGGCTTCGACGAAGGGCGCCTCGCCGGCCACGCTCCGCTGCCGGGGGCGGTCCTTGAGGACCCGGCCGAGGCTTTCGATGCTCCAGGACCTGAGAATCAAGGTGCGTATTTGGCGGGCAAGATCGTAAGACGGTATTTGAAGACCGCAGAGAGGGAGGCCGGGGCGCGTTTTCCTCACTCCTTCGAGCTTCTCTTCGAACTCGACCATCGCGGCCTCAACGGCCACATCTTCGACGACCGACAATGGCCCCCAGTACAACTCCAGGAAGCGGGCGCGCGCGAGTTTGAAAGTCGCCTCGTTCCGGGTCGTCGCCAGGATCGCGGCGAGCGTGCTGGCTTCCAGGCAGAGTTCGAGCTGTTTCTCCAGAAATGGCCGCTTTCGCAGCGCCTTGGCATTGTGATAATTCACAATGATATTGACCATGGCCGCGAAGATGACGCCCACCAGGGCAATCAGCGCAGCTACGAACGTCGGATTTGCAGTCAAGCGTTCGAGGTTCGCGATCAAATTTTCCGACATCGTCACCCCTTTCCAGTCCGGGGACGTTCGCCTCAGCGGCGCTGAAAGGCCGAGCGGCTGGTTTCGACGGCCGGACGACCGGTCGGCTGCGTCGCCAGCGGCAGCCGCCGCTCGAGCGGGCCGAGCCAGCGCGCCGCGCCGGAGCCGATGCTGACCTGCGGCGCCGAAGGCCGAACCGGAAATTGCGCCTCCCAGGCCGAGATCAGGCCGTTCGCCTCGGCGAAGGCGGCGGCGAGCGGCTGCGGCTTGCGAAGCGCGTGGTTGATCATCGCGTCGCCGAAGAAGGTCCAGTCATTTTCGGCGAGGCAGCCGAAGGACGAGCGGTCGTGGGCGGCGGCGGTGACGATCGCGCTGCTCTCCGACTGCAGCCGGGGCACGAACACGCCCGAATAGCAGGCGCTGAGGATCAGCAGCCGGTTGCGGAGGCCGAGCCCGTCGAGCATCGCCGCCATGCGGTTCGGCGAGATGGCGCCGTAGCCGCTGTCGCCGTCATTGTAATAGAGGCCGACCGGAACGCCGTGGCCGGTCGTGTAGAGGATGACCGCGTCCTCATTCCCGTCCATCAGCTCGGCGATCCGGGCCAGCGCCATCGCCATCGTCGTCGGGGTTCCGCGCGGCAAAGCGCTCGGCGCGCCGCCGTCCGAGCCGGCCAGGACGATGGTCCGGCCGCGGGCGTCGTAGCGGCGCTGAAGCACGTCGCCGGCGACCCGCGCCTCGCGGCCGAACACCGGATCGCTGTCGAGCGCGATCGAGATCACATAGGCGTCGACCGTGCCGGCCCGCTGCGGCTGGAGCGCGCGCAACGCCCGGTCGAGCCTGCGATGCTCGGCCAGCTCGTCCGCCGGCGCCCGGCTCCGCTCGATCTGGGTGCCGCCATCGGCGAAGGCGGCGATCTCCTGCGGCGAGGCCTTGCCGAGCAAGGGCGGCGGCATGGTGTGGCGGGGCGGTTGGTAAGCCTGCGGCGTCGCCGCCACCGCGGGCAAAAGGAGCGCCAGCGCGGCGATGGTCCTCAACTTTGCCAACATACCACCTCCGTGCCGCCAATCTTGCTCGTTCGCAGCGCGAGTCAAGAACCGAGGAACGTCAAGTGAAACTTGACACGCGACACTTCGGATATCATATTGCGCAAGTGGAGATCGACAGCATTCGGCACAAAGCGCTCCGGCGGTTCGTCGAAAGCGGCAAGCCGAAAGGTCTCGATGCCGACGTCGCCGACCGCCTCCGTAAGATGATCGCCTATCTGGTGGCGATCGAAACGGCGAGCGAGTTGCGCGTGCCTCCGAATTGGGGCGCGCACGAATTGACCGGCGACCGCAAGGGCGCCTGGTCGCTGACGGTCACCAAAAACTGGCGGATGACGTTCCGCGTGGATGAGAACGGCGCAATCGCCGATCTCGATCTGGAGGATTATCACTGATGGCCATTCGCATCGCTTCCGCATTCGCCGTCCATCCAGGCGACTGGCTGCGCACCGAGATCCTCGAGCCGAACGGCCTCAACGTCACCGAGGCCGCGCGCCATCTCGGCGTCACCCGTCAGGCGATGAGCAACCTGCTCAACGCCCGCGCCGGCCTCTCCGCGGACATGGCGATCCGCTTCGAGAAAGCGTTCGGGGTGAAGGCGGATACCCTGCTCCGGATGCAGACCACGCATGAGCTGGCGCAGGCGCGGGCTCGGGAGGGGGAGATAAGGGTGGCACGGTTCCGAGACGCCGCTTGAGCGGCATTGCCGACCAAAGCCGGGCTCATGCTCGTGCAGGCTAGGCTGGGGCTGTTGGCCGGAAGTCCTCCCCTGACGGAAGTTCTTTCACCTGAGTCACTCGGTAGCAGATCTCGTCGCCATCGTATCGCACAGAGACGAACTCTCCCGGTGCAATCTGCTTGGAACATATGTTCGTCCAAGCGAACCTCTCTTCATCCGTAGTCGGCAAATCGGAGTCGAAGCCGAAGTCCAGACGCGTATCGCCCTTTCCAGCATTGGGCCGAACGATCAGGGGCCAGATATCGTCGCTCTTGAGCTTGCCCCAGCGCCCGTAGGTAACGATGCGATCATCGAGGATTCCGGCGGGATCGACGAAGAGATCAAGGCTGAACGGGTCATATTCGTCGTTGGGATCGGACAGCGTTACTCTGACGAGCGCCATTTCACTCACCTCAATAAACCCGCGCCTTCGGCTTGATGTACTGGATCTCGTCGGTCAGCGTATATTCGTGGACCGGGCGGTAATCGATGCGGACCTGGCCGCCCTTGCCGCCCCAGCCGTCGAACCAGGCGCAGCTGTGCTTCATCCAGTTGGCGTCGTCGCGGTCGGGATAATCCTCGTGGGCGTGGGCGCCGCGGCTTTCCTTGCGGTTGACCGCGCCGGCGATGGTGACGCTGGCCTGGGCGATGAGATTGTCGAGCTCGAGGGTCTCGATCAGGTCGGTGTTCCAGATCAGGCTCCGGTCGGTGACCGAGACGTCGGCCATCCGCTTGTAGGTCTGGGCGAGCCTGGCGACGCCCTCGCGCATCAATTCGTCGGTGCGGAAGACCGCGCAATGCGCCTGCATGGTCCGCTGCATCTCGACCCGGATCTCGGCGGTCGGGCTCTTGCCCTTGGCGAAGCGGAACCTGTCGAGCCGGGCCAGAGCGAGGTCGGCGCCGTCCTTGGGCAAAGCCGGCTGGGCGGCGCCGGCGGTCACGATTTCGGCGAGGCGCAAGCCGGCGGCGCGGCCGAAGACGACGAGATCGATCAGGCTGTTCGAGCCGAGCCGGTTGGCGCCGTGCACCGAGACGCAGGCCGCCTCGCCGACCGCGAACAGGCCGGGCACGACGCTGTCGGGATTCCCCTCCTTCGGGGTCACCACCTCGCCGTGAAAATTGGTCGGGATCCCGCCCATATTGTAGTGGACGGTCGGGGTGACCGGCAGCGGCTGGCGGGTCAGGTCGACGCCGGCGAACACCTTGCCCGATTCGGTGATCCCCGGGAGCCGTTCGGCGAGCACCTTCGCGTCGATATGGTCGAGGTGAAGGTAGATATGATCCTTGTGGGCGCCGACCCCGCGGCCCTCGCGGATCTCGAGGGCCATGGAGCGCGAGACGACGTCGCGGCTGGCCAGATCCTTGGCCGAGGGCGCGTAGCGCTCCATGAAGCGCTCCCCTTCCGAATTGGTGAGATAGCCGCCCTCGCCGCGCGCGCCTTCGGTGATCAGGACGCCGGCGCCGTAAATTCCGGTCGGATGGAACTGGACGAACTCCATGTCCTGAAGCGGCAGGCCGGCGCGAAGCACCATCGCATTGCCGTCGCCGGTGCAGGTATGGGCCGAGGTCGCGGTGAAATAGGCGCGGCCGTAGCCGCCGGTCGCGAGAACCACCGCCTGGCCGCGGAAGCGGTGGATCGAGCCGTCCTCGAGGCACAAGGCGACGACTCCGCGGCAGGCGCCGGACGCGTCCATGATCAGGTCGAGCGCGAAATATTCGATGAAGAAATCGGCGTCGTAGCGAAGGCTCTGCTGATACAAAGCGTGAAGCATCGCGTGGCCGGTCCGGTCGGCGGCGGCGCAGGTGCGCTGGGCGGGCGGCCCCTCGCCCATATTCTGCATCATTCCGCCGAAGGCGCGCTGGTAGATCCGGCCTTCCGAGGTGCGGCTGAACGGAACGCCGGCATGTTCGAGCTCGTAGACCGCGGCCGGCGCCTCGCGGACCATATATTCGATCGCGTCCTGATCGCCGAGCCAATCCGAGCCCTTGACGGTGTCGTACATGTGCCAGGTCCAATGATCCGGGCCCATATTGCCGAGCGAGGCGGCGACCCCGCCCTGCGCGGCGACGGTGTGCGAGCGGGTCGGGAAAACCTTGGTGATGTTGGCCGTCTTCAGCCCGCCCTGGGCGGCGCCCATGGTGGCGCGAAGCCCGGCCCCGCCGGCGCCGACCACGACCACGTCATATTGATGGTCGACGATCTTGTAGGCCGCACTCGCGCTCATGCCCCGGCTCCGCTGACGATTTCGAGCTAACGCTATTAGCCCGCGACGGGCGGGTTGCAAGCGCCACGGGGCCGGGCCGGAAGATACAAACCTCAAAGGCGGACTGCCGCCACGGGACCATTGTCCCGCGGCGTCGGACGGGCTCGGGCGGCCTGATGCCGCCCGCCCCGCCGGCCGGGCGAGCCGACTCCGCCGCAGCGCCCGCGCTGCGGCCGGGACGGGCCTCGCGCCAAATCCCACAAAGTGAACTTTGATCGTCGTGAAATCAGCGATTTACGCCGGATTTTGTGGGATATTACAACAATTTAGTTGAAATTCCCGTGCAGGTGTTCTACTTCTGTTCCATCAGATGCGCGAGCCGAGTCGCGCCGGGTTCGAGGAGAGGGACATGAGGATCAGGGACAGGATATTGCTGGCGCTGGCGGGCCTCGCGGTCGCCGCGGCGGCGGTGGCGGCGGAGACTCTGAGCTACAGCTACGACGCGCGCGGCCGGCTGGTGAAGGTCCAGCATTCGGGCAGCGTGAACAACAACGTCATCACCAACTACAGCTACGACAAGGCCGACAACCGGACGCTCAGGAACACCACCGGCGCGCCGTGACGGCTTCGGATCGAAGCGCGGCTTCGATCCGGGAAAGACGGCCCTCCGACGGGCTCGGAACGAGCGGGTCGGGAAGCGGCGCGGAAGCGCCAGAGATTTTTGGAGAAACGAAATGACCAAGACCCTGCTCCGCGCGGGCGGCCTCGCCTGCGCCCTGATGACCTGCACCGCGCTCACCGCGCCGGCCATGGCGCAGAGCGCGCCGCCGCCGCGCTTCAACCAAGTGGACGCCAACGGCGTCGACCTCGTCACCGGCGACTTCTTCTTCTCGATGACCGAAGGATCGATCGGCTCCGGCGAGGGAGCGCTGAGCCTGGCCCGCAACTGGGCGGGCGACGCCGGCTGGACCGACAACTGGAGCGGCAGCCTCTACACGCGCAACAACCAGGTGGTGGCCGAATTCGGCACCTATTCCGACACCTTCGCCATTTCGGGCAGCCTGCCCCTCGTCTTCACGTCGACCAAAGGCGACGGCGCGACCCTCGAGCTCCTCGTCAACGAGGGCATCTACCGATATACGACCGCCGACGGGACGGTCATCGATTTCGACTCGGCCAGCCCGAACGGCTACGAGCTTCAGGGGCCGCCCTGCGACCGTTCCGACGACAGCTCCTGCGCGATTCCGGTCTCGATCACCCGGCCCAACGGCAACACCTATGCGCTGAGCTGGGATGTCGAGGAGCGAAGCGCTTCGCAGATCGCCTATCCGCGCTTCCGCGGCGTCGCGAACAGCGCCAATTACGCCTTCACGGTCAATTATGCGACGAACACGCCGGGTACGGGCGTTCCGGTTTCCAACTGGTATCTTCGGACCGGAGCGCAATTCACCAATCTCGACGGAGCGCCCGCGTCGCCGCCGACGGCCACCTATTCCGCCGTCTCCTCCGGCGTGATCGACGTCACCGACATTGGCGGCCGGGTCTGGCGGCTGACCACCGGCGCCAGCGCGATCGGCATCCGGCACCCGGGAAGCAGCTCCGACGACATCACCGTCACCCTTTCGGGCGGCACCGTGACCCAGGTCGTCAGGGACGCCGTCACCACCACCTATTCGCGCAGTGTCAGCGGCACCACCGCGACCACCACCATCACCCAGGTCGACGGCGATCCGGGCACGACCGATCCGCAAACGGTGGCGGTCGCCGATCTCGACAAGGGCCGGCTGACCTCGGTCACCGACCCGCTCAGCCGCGAGACCAGCTATCAATATGACAGCAACAGCCGGCTCACGCGGGTGACGATGCCCGAGGACAATTATATCGGCGTCAGCTACGACGCGCGGGGCAACGTCACCGAGGTCCGAAGGGTCGCCAAGCCGAGCACCGGCCTCGCCGATATCGTGATGACGGCGAGCTACGACAGCTCCTGCGCCAACCCGGTGACCTGCAACCTGCCGAACAGCGTCACCGACGCGCGCGGCAACACCACCGACTACACCTACGATTCCACCCATGGCGGCGTCCTGACCGTCACCGCGCCGGCGCCGTCGGGCGGCACCGTGCGGCCACAGACCCGCTATTCCTACAGCCAGGTCACCGCGGTGACCGGCCAGCCCGTCTACCTGCCGACCGGCATTTCCGCCTGCGCGACCGGAAGCACCGCCTCGCCCACCTGCGTCGGCACCGCCGACGAGGTCCGCACCGTGATCGCCTACGACACGGACAATCTGCGCGTCACCGGCGTCACCCGCCGCAACGGCGACAACAGCCTCAGCGCCACCAACGCGCTGACCTATGACCAGATCGGCAACCTGCTGACCGTCGACGGGCCGCTGAGCGGCGCCGACGACACCACCCGCTACCGCTACAATCCGGCGCGGCAGCGCGTCGGAGCGATCGGCCCGGATCCGGATGGCGGGGGAAGCCTCAAGCACCGGGCGCAGCGCACCACCTATTCGTCGAGCACCGGCCTTCCGACCATGACGGAGACCGGCACGGTGAACAGCCAGTCGGACAGCGACTGGCTCTCCTTCGCCAGCCTCGAGGCGGTCGAGCAGGATTATGACAGCCACGGCCGCCCGACCGTCGCGCGCCTCGTCTCGGGCTCGACCACCTATGCGCTGACCCAGACCGGTTATGACGCCCTCGGCCGCCCGCGCTGCACGGCGCAGCGGATGAACCCTTCGGAGTTCACCTCGCTGCCCTCCGACACCTGCGCCCTGGACACGGAAGGCTCCTTCGGCCCCGACCGGATCGCCCGGACCAGCTACGACCTCGCCGGACAGGTCACCAAGGTCGAGACCGGCGTCGGCGTCACCGGCGTCGCCGCGGACGAGGTGACCTCGACCTATCGCGACAATGGCCAGGTCGAGACCGTCACCGACGCGAACGGCAACAGGACCACCTATGTCTATGACGGCCACGACCGGCTGAGCCGGACCCGGATGCCGGATCCCTCGACGGCGGGCACAAGCTCGACGACCGATTACGAGGAGCTGGGCTACGACGCCGCCGGCAACGTCACCTCGCGGCGGGTAAGGGCCAACCAGACCGTCTATTCGAGTTTCGATGCGCTGAACCGGCTGTCGACGCTGACCCCGCCGACCGGCGAGCCGAGCATCGCCTATGCTTACGACAATCTCAATCGCCTGACGCAGGCGGCGCAGACGCCGCCTTCGGGCTACGGCCAGTCGGCGATCACCCTGGGCATCGCCTACGACGCGCTCGGCAGGGTGACCGGCGAGACCGGGCAGCTCGGCACCATGACGTCCGAATACGACCTGGCCGGACGAAGGACGCGGCTGACCTGGCCGGACGCTTTCTACGTCACCTACGACTATGACACGGCCGGCGATATGACAGCGATCAAGGAGAGCGGATCGACCAGCCTCGCCACCTTCGCCTATGACGATCGCGGCCGGCGTACGAGCCTCACCCGCGGCAACGGGACGGTGACGAGCTACGCCTACGACAATGTGTCCCGGCTTTCGCAGCTGGTGCAGAACCTCAACGGCACGACCAACGACCTGACGCTCGACTTCGTCCAAAATCCGGCGAGCCAGATCGTCTCGAACGACCGGAGCAACACCGGCTACAGCTTCACCGGCCACGCCAATGCGAACGTCGCCGACACGGTGAACGGGCTCAACCAGCTCACCACGTCCGGGTTCAGCCACGACGCCAACGGCAACATCACCGCCGCCGGCGGCTCGAGCTTCGGCTATTCGGCCGAGAACCGGCTTCGCACCGCCACCGTGGGCGGCAACGGCTACAGCCTGTTCTACGAGCCGGCCGGCCGGCTGAGCCAGACCGGCTTCGCCGGCACCACCTGGCTCGGCTATGACGGCGCCAACCTCGCCTACGAGCACGAAGGCGGATCCGGCATCGCCCGGCGCTACGTGTTCGGCCCCGGCGTCGACGAGCCCCTGGTCTGGTACGAGGGGTCCGGCACCTCGACGCGGCGCTACTTCCACGCCGACGAGCGCGGCAGCGTGATCGCGGTCACCGACAATTCGGGCAACCTCCACTCCAACGTCAACCGCTACGACGAATATGGCGTGCCGCAGGGAACGCTGACCGGCCGGTTCGGCTATACCGGGCAGGCGTGGCTGCCGGAGCTGGGCCTGAGCTATTATCGCGCCCGCATGTACAATCCCGGCCGCGGCCGGTTCATGCAAACCGATCCGATCGGATATGGCGGCGGGATGAACCTCTACGCCTATGTGCTCAATGACCCGGTGAATTTGGTAGATCCACTGGGGTTGGATTGCGCGACCTGGTTGGAGGATGGCGGGGTCAGCGGGACCGACAGCGACCCCATCATAACCAGGATTCGCAAAACACGCTGCTGGGACGCCGAAGGAGGCGGAGGGTCGCTAGCGTTCTTTGAAGGTGGAAGCGGAGGTGGTGGCGGAAGTGGCGGAAACAACGAACGGAATCGCCAGCTTTGCAGACAGATAAACAATCGTGTAAACGAAACTAAGGATAATCTGCCAGGATACATAAGCGATACCTGGAGGTGGAATGATGCATCTGCCCTTAGAAACGACCTCACGACCCAGCGTATGAATTTGGCAGATGCAAATGATATTGGTTGGCTTTTTTCCGGTATTGAAGCTTTGGGAGTGTTAGCGAGTCGTCGGGGTGGCCGATTTGGCGCTCTGTTAGGCGGAGGTGCTGCGGCCGCGTTCGACGCTACTGCGGGTAATTTCATCTCATGGCATCAAAATACAGCCTCTGCCAACATCGACGCACTTAATGCGCGACTCATCCAGCTGGAAGCAATCGCGAGCGGAACCTGTCCTTCTCGATAGAATACGGGGCGACTTCGATGAGAATAAATTCCTCATATCTTCTCGCAACATTGATATCTATCATATTCGCCATAATAATTGTGTTATATAGATATTTTATCAGAGGCGATGAAGAAGGGGCTATTGAATTTTCCATTATATTTATAGCTTTACTGATAGGTCTGTCTTTAATAGGCTATATATACAACAGAATTCGGAACCGTTGATTCGTATCCTGGCTTGGCACCAGAATGGAATGAGGAGCGAGCATCCACCCGCTCCTCATTTTGCATTCGTCAAGCTACGCCTACGACAATGTGTCCCGGCAAATGTACGGATACCTTGGCAACTTAAGAACCGTCGGGACGGTTTTAGAAATTGCCGGCGGACGTCCATTGTCAGGTTTTGATATTGCTCAGGATGTTTTGATCCGTCTGGCGGGCCTGGACGCCTTGGGTCAGGTTGTTGCCGACGTAACTTTGGGAGCAGTTGCCATGAACGTATCGCCGCCGCACCCTTGCTAATGAAACTCTTCGGACCTTATCTCGCCAGCATTGGTGCCCTCCTGGTTCTATTGCTGGCGACCTTATTCGGACGAGGGCTTTACGGTCTGATTCTCAGCGGGCTCATTTTTGAAGCTTCGGCGCTTATCTGTTACTTATATGTTCGACGACATAAAGATGTCTTTCCGCGTTCCTTCTCTATCCCGTTTATCGCGATTTGCGGATTGGGCGGCCTAGCGTTTATAGGCGCGGCGTTTACGTCATAGTTCGGGCATCGTTGAATGGGAGCCAACGGATCGCCTCAGCTCCCATTCTGCACCGACCATTCGGATTTCCCAAGGCTGGCGACCGCTTCGCCTTGGCCTTCAGCTCTCGTGCAGCTGTTCCGGCTCTCGCAGCTGGTTCAGAACCTCAACGGCACGACCAACGACCTGACGCCCGACTTCGTCCAAAATCCGGCGAGCCAGATCGTCTCGAACGACCGGAGCAACACCGGCTACAGCTTCACCGGCCACGCCAATGCGAACGTCGTCGACACGGTCAACGGGCTCAACCAACTCACCACGTCCGGGTTCAGCCACGACGCCAACGGCAACATCACCGCCGCCGGCGGCTCGAGCTTCGGCTATTCGGCCGAGAACCGGCTGCGCACCGCCACCGTGGGCGGCAACAGCCACAGCCTGTTCTACGAGCCGGCCGGCCGGCTGAGCCAGACCGGCTTCGGCATCACCACCTGGCTCGGCTATGACGGCGCCAACCTCGCCTACGAGCATGAGGGCGGAGCCGGCATCGCCCGGCGCTACGTGTTCGGCCCGGGCGTCGACGAGCCCCTCGTCTGGTACGAGGGCTCCGGCACCTCGACGCGGCGCTATTTCCACGCCGACGAGCGCGGCGGCCCGGACTCAGCCCGCCTCGCCGCCGAGCGCGATCTTCAGCACCGAGAAAGCGGCGAGGGTCCCCGCGCCGGCGGCGGCGAACTTGACCATCGCCGACCAGAACATCCGGCTGCCCTCCTCGTGCACATAATCCTCGATCACCACGATCAGCCCCATTTGCAGGTGCCAGAAGAGGGTGAAGACGAGCAGCAGCATCGGCGCCGCGGCGAGCGGCGAGGAGAGCCACTGGACGATGCCGGCATGATCGAGCGCCGGCAGCCGGAGCAGCGAGACGACGAACCAGGCGAACAGGATCAGCACCGCGACCGAGGACAGCCGCTCGTGCCACCAATGGCCGGCGCCCTCGCGGGCCGCGCCGGTGCCGCGCACCTGCGCCAGCGGAGTCTTCATGGTCACGACATCCTCCCAATCACGATCCAGGCCCACAGGCCGGCGGTCAGCAGCGCCGCCCCGACCAGGGTCATCACCGCCCACATTTTGTTGCGCCTGAGCTCGTAGCCGGCGCCGATGTCCATGACGAAATGCCTGAGGCCGGAAAGCGTGTGCTGGAAGAAGGCCCAGGTCAGGCCGACTCCGATCGCCGCGCCCAGCGCATAAACGAGCCAGCCGAGCGCGTCCTTCTCCAGCGCGAAGCCGGTCCCGGTCAGCCAGCCGAGCCAGGCGGTGAACGTACCATAGGCGCCGCTCCCCATCGCCGCGGCGACCAGCCACCAGGTGAACAGGCCGGCGCCCAGCGTGGCGAGGCCGACTCCGGTGACCCGGTGAAGGATCGAGACCAGCATGTGCGGGCCCCATTTCCAGATGGTGAGATGGGGCGACAGCGGGCGGTCGGGATTGCGGTGCATGGGGTCCCCAGCGAGATGATGCTTTGCGCGAGGCCGCGAAGGGCGGCCCGCGCGACGGCTCGCCAGCGCTTTTACGCCGGGCGCGGGAGGTTGCAAGGGCGGGCTTCGAGACCGGCCGCGCGCTGGACTCCCACCGCGATTGACGCCACTCTCCATCGCCCGTCGGGGGAGAGGCTCATGAACCCTGTCGTCTTCGGCCTGATCGCGGGCCTCGTTTTCGGCGCCGTCGATGTCGCGCTGATGCTGCCGCTGGAGTTTCCGGACAAAAGGACGGCGCTGCTCGGCGCCTTCGCCAGCCGCTTCGCGATCGGCTTCCTCATCCCGCTGGTGAAGATGCCGCTGCCGGCCTGGGCGACCGGCGGCCTCGTCGGGCTTCTCGTCAGCCTCCCGGACGCGGTCATCACCAGGGCCTACGCGCCGATCCTCGGCACCGGCCTCATCGGCGGCCTGATCATCGGCTGGGCCGCGGGGCGCTTCACGACCTGAACGGAGACGTCGTCACCTTCCGCGGTCCTATCCCTTACCCGTCACCCTGAACTCGTTTCAGGGTCCATTCCGGAGACCCTCGGGACGCCTCCACCATGGATTCTGAAACAAATTCAGCATGACGAGGCAAGCAATTCTGTGAGTGCGGGGCGGGGACACACGCGTAAGTGTCCCCAACCACCAGTCCCGATTTCGCACCCACCCCCCTTCCCTTGCCCATCCACCATCCCCATGATAGTCGCACCGCGCTTTTCCAGGGCGGGCGCGTTCGCGCCGCCTTCTTCCATGGTAGGAACAGATGTTCGCAACCCCAGCCTATGCCGCGACGGGCGGAGCCGCAGCCGGAGGCGGCGCCGGCAGCTTCCTCGTGCAGATCTTCCCGCTCGTCCTCATCTTCATCATCTTCTATTTCCTGCTGATCCGCCCGCAGCAGCGGCGGATGAAGCAGCATCAGGCGATGGTTCAGGGGGTGAAGCCGCGCGACACCGCGATCACCTCGGGCGGGCTGATCGGCAAGGTGACCAAGGTCGACGACAATGAGGTCGAGCTGGAGATCGCCCAGGGGGTGAAGGTCCGCGTGGTCAAGTCGATGCTCAGCGACATCCGCCCCTACGGCGCCAAGGCGGCCAATGACTAAGGGCGTGCGGTAATGCTCTATTTCCCCCGCTGGAAGGTCTGGGGCATCAGCCTGCTCTGCGCGCTCGGCGTGCTGCTGGCGGTGCCGAGCCTGCTGCCGACGCAGGCGCGCGAGGTCCTGCCGGCCTGGGCCCAGGCGGTGAAGATCAATCTCGGCCTCGACCTCGCCGGCGGCAGCCACCTGCTGCTCGAGGCCGAGACGTCCGACGTCGCCCGCCAGCGGCTCGACTCGATGGAGGATCTCATCCGCCGCGAGATGCGCCGCGGCGGGATCCGGATCGGGGAGCTGTCCACGCAGGGCGGCCAGCTCAGCTTCGTCGTGCGCGATCCCGGCCAAGCCGACGAGGCGGCGCAGGCCGCCCGCAACCAGGCCCAGCCGGTCGGCTTCGCCCAGTCGCCCGACTGGAACGTCGCCGTCGAGGGCGGCAACCGAATCGTCATGCGTCAGACCGACGCGGGCGTCGAGCAGGCGATCGCGCAGGCGATGACCAACGCGCGCGGAGTGATCGACCGCCGGATCAACCTGACCGGAACGCTCGAGCCGACGATCATCCAGCAGGGCGCCAACCGGATCGTCGTGCAGGTCCCCGGCGTGGAGGATCCCGAAGCGCTGAAGCGGTTGATCGGCCGCACCGTCCGGCTCGAGTTCAAGCTGCTCGCCGAAAACGTCACCGAGGACCAGCTTCAGTCCGGCCGGGCCCCGATCGGCACCCAGATCCTGCCTTATCCCGAGGGCGGCCCCAATGCGCGGATCGCGGTGCAGCGGCGCGCGATGGTCACCGGCGACCGGATCGCGGACGCGCGCCAGGCTTTCGACGAAAACGGCCTGCCCTCGGTGACCATCCGCTTCGACGGCGCCGGCAGCCAGGCCTTCGCCCGCGTGACCCAGGAGAATACCGGCAAGCGCTTCGCGATCATTCTCGACAACGTCGTGTTGTCGGCGCCGACGATCAGGGAGCCGATCCTCGGCGGAATCGCCGAGATCTCCGGCAGCTTCACCGTGCAGACGGCGAACGAGCTCGCCGTTTCGCTGAGCGCCGGGCGCCTCCCGGTCGAGCTTCACGTCGTCGAGGAGCGGACCGTCGGCCCCGATCTCGGGCGCGATTCGATCATCAAGGGGACCATCGCCAGCATCGTCGCGACCGCCGTCGTCATCCTGTTCATGCTGATCACCTATGGCCGCTTCGGCGTCTACACGACGATCGGACTGATCCTGAACGCGCTGATGATCATCGGCCTGATGGCCTTCTTCAACGCGACCCTCACCCTCCCCGGAATCGCCGGCTTCGTGCTCACCATCGGCGCCGCGGTCGACGCCAACGTGCTGATCAACGAGCGCATCCGCGAGGAGCAGCGGCGCGGCCGAAGGCTTCACGACGCGCTCGAGGCGGGCTATCGCGAGGCCTCCACCGCCATTTTCGACGCCAACATCACCAACGTGATCGCGGCCGTCCTGATGTATTATTTCGGCTCGGGCCCGATCCGCGGCTTCGCGATCGTGCTGATGATCGGCATCGTCACCTCGGTGTTCACCGCGGTCAACGTCACCCGGATGCTGGTCGCCCTCTGGGTGCGTCGAGCGCGCCCGAAGGAGCTGCACATATGACCCGACGTGTCCCGCAAACGGCGCTCCTCCCCCTTGATGGGGGAGGTTGGGTGGGGGTGAACGCCTCCACTGCCGCAGCGGCTCGGCCGTTCACCCCACCCCAACCCCTCCCCATCGAGGGGAGCTTTGCCTCAGAGATTTTGCGATGCGCCTGCTGAAGCTCGTTCCGGACAATACCAACCTCGATTTCATGCGCTGGCGGAACATCGCTTTGGTCCTGTCGATCCTCGTCACCGCGGCGGCGATCGCCCTGGTCTTCACCCGCGGCCTCAATCTCGGCATCGACTTCGTCGGCGGGCAGGAGATGAAGGTCACCTTCAGCCAGCCGCCCAATCTCGACCAGTTGCGCGAGAGCGTGGACGGAGCGACCGGGGGCGGCGCCTCGCTTCAGGAATTCGGCGCGCCCAACGTGATCTCCATCCGGACTCCTCTGCCCGAAGGCGGCGAGACCGCCGCCACGCGCGCGGCGAGCCAGATCCGGGCGGCGATCACCGCCGCTCATCCGGACGCCCGCTTCGACGCCGTGGAAACGGTGTCGGGCAAGGTTTCCGAGGAATTGTTCCGTTCGGGCTCCTGGGCGGTCGGTCTCGCCATGCTGGGCATCGCCATCTTCATCTGGATCCGGTTCGAATGGCAATTCGGGGTCGGCGCTCTGGTCACCCTGTTCCACGACGTGTGCATGACGCTCGGCTTCTTCTCGCTGACCCGGCTCGAGTTCAATCTGAACGTCATCGCCGCGATCCTGACCATCGTCGGCTATTCGCTGAACGACACCGTCGTCATCTACGACCGGATCCGCGAGAATCTGCGAAAATACCGCAAGATGGAGATCGTGCCGCTGCTCAATCTCTCGCTCAACGAGACGCTGTCGCGAACGATGGTCACCTCCATCTCCATCCTGCTCGCCCTCGCCGCCCTGCTGATCCTCGGCCCCGACGTCATCTTCGGCCTCACCATCGCGATCTTCATCGGCATCTTCGTCGGCACCTATTCCTCGATCTACATCTCCTCGCCGATCCTGGTCTGGCTGCGGGTGACCACCGACAGCTTCATGCCGAAGGACCCGGTCAGCCGGGCCGAGCGGGCCGGCCGCAACGAAGGCTATGACGGCGCCCAGGTTTGATCGGGCGCCGGCCGGGCCGGGTCCGCTCGTTCAGGGCTTCGCCGGACGCGGCTTCCGGGTCGACGGCGCGACCTACGACGCCGTTCTGCTGACCCCGGAGAGCGCGACCGCCTGGACTCCGCCGGCCCTGGCCGAGCTCGAGCCGGCCCATGTCGCGGCTTTGCTGGCGCTCGAACCCGCGCCGGAGTTTCTGATCCTCGGCACCGGCCCGGCCCAGGCCTTTCCGCCCCGCGCCTTCGTCATCGCGCTGGAGGCGCGGGGGATCGGCGTCGAGGCGATGGACAGCCGCGCCGCGGCGCGCGCCTGGGGCATGCTTCGCGGCGAAGGCCGCTGGATCGCGGCGGCGCTGATGCCGCTCTAGCGCGCCATTGCGCGGAGGTGCGCGGCGAGCTCGGCGCCGTTCCTGTCCCAGCTGAACCGCTCCGCGACCTGGCGCACCCTTTGCCGATCCGGCGGGTCGGCCAGGATTTCCCGCACCGCGGCGGCGACCGCGCCCGGATCGCGCGGCACCAGCCGGCCGGCCTCGGGCCGGTCGACGACATCGCGCGCGCCGCCGACGTCGCAGGTCACCACCGGCGTGCCGCAGGCGAGCGATTCCACCCAGACGTTGGCCAGCCCCTCGGCATTGGTCGGCAGGAGCATCACGTCCGCCGAGGCGAGCAGGGCCGGCAGCTCGGCATGCGGCCGCGCCCCAAGAAAACGGACCCTGTGCGACAGACCGCGTTGCCGGACGATGCGCTCGAGCTTGGCCCGGTCCGGGCCGTCGCCGACGAGCAGCAGGGTTGCCCCGGGGATTTGCTCCAGCGCGGCCAGCGCGACCTCCTGTCCCTTGCGCGGGATGAGGTGGCCGACGCAGACGATCAGCGGGCTCTCCCGGCGCTCGCCGGCTTCCGGCCGGAAGCGGTCGAGATCGATGCCGGTATGGTGGACCCGGATCTTCTCCGCCGGCAGGCCGAGCGCGATCATGTCGTCGCGCAGGGCATTGCTGACCGCGAGCAGGCCGGACGCGACGCCCCCCGCCGCGACGATCTGCCCGCCTATCTCCGGCCGGGCGCCCCAGCCGTAAATGTCGCTGCCCCGCGCCTTGACCGAGAAGGGGATATCGAAAGCCTCCGCCAGCCGCATCGCCGCCGGTCCGTCCGGCCAGAAATATTCGGCGTCGATCACGTCGAACGGGAAGCGTTTCCGGATCTCCGCGAGCAGCGGCAGCAGCGCTTCGGCCATGACCCGCGCCGTGCCCGCCTGGCCGATCCCGGGCAATACGCGGTAACGGGGGCGGTGCACCTCCAGGCCGTTCTGGTTCTCCCGCGCCGGCAACGCCCGGAGCGGCGAATAATGAGGATGAAGCGACAGCGGCCAGGCCGGCAGCCCGACCGGCGCCACCACCTCGACCTCGACCCCGGGCCGGGCCGCGAGCGCCTGCGTCTGCCGCTCGACGAACACGCCCAAAGTCGGACGTGCGCCGTTCGGGAAGAGGGTCGCGAGGGTGAGCACGCGGAGCATCGCCGCAGCATAGCGAAAGGGAGTTAAGCAAGCCTCATTAAAGCCGCATTCATCGCCGACCGCTTTGATGCCACACGCGGCTTGGCCTTCGCCAAACCCTCAGCTAAGAAGCCCGCCATGCGACATTTTTCCCGCCCGATCCTCGTCATCGCGCTCGCCGCCAGCCTCGTCCCGCTCTCCGCCTGCGCGATGCTCGGAGGAGGCGGCCGCAACAAGGCCGAAACCCGCTACATCGCCCGCGACGTCAACACGCTCTACAATGCCGGGTGGGACCGGCTTCGGCGGCGCAATTACGTGACCGCGGCGGCGATCTTCGACGAGGTCGAGCGCCAGCATCCTTATTCGGTCTGGGCCCGCCGGGCGCAGCTGATGAGCGCCTTTTCCTATTATGCCGCGCGCGACCACACCAAGTCGATCGATTCGGCGCGGCGCTTCCTTTCGATCCACCCGGGCAACCGCGACGCGCCTTATGCGCTCTATCTGATCGCGCTCAATTATTACGAGCAGATCAGCGACGTCACCCGCGACCAGGCGGTGACCCGCCAGGCGCTGGAATCCCTCGGCGAGGTCGTGCGGCGTTATCCCAATACCCGCTATGCCGACGACGCGCGGCTGAAGATCGACCTGGTCCGCGACCATCTCGCCGGCAAGGAGATGGAGATCGGCCGCTACTATCAGCGCCGCCGGCAGTGGCTCGCCGCGACCATCCGCTTCCGCACCGTGATCGACGATTACCAGACCACGAGCCACGCCCCGGAAGCCTTGATGCGGCTCACCGAATCCTATCTGGCCCTCGGCGTTCCGGAGGAGGCGCGCCGCGCCGCGGCGGTGCTCGGCGCCAATTACCCGCAGTCGCGCTGGTACCAGCGCGCCTTCAGTCTGGTGCAGCGCCACGCCCCCCAAGGCGCCGCCCCCACTCCGCCGCCGGCGACTTGATCTGCCGAGAGTAGCGGTGGCAGAGACTGGTCCATGCTGACCGGCCTCTCGATCCGCGACGTCGTGCTGATCGACACGCTCGACCTCGAGTTCGGGCCGGGCCTCTGCGTGCTCACCGGCGAGACCGGAGCGGGCAAGTCGATCCTGCTCGACGCGCTTGGGCTGGCGCTCGGAATGCGGGCGGACAGCGCCCTGGTCCGCGCCGGCCAGGCCCAGGCCGTGGTCAGCGTCGCTTTCGAAATGCCCGCCGACCATCCGGCTTTGGCCCTGCTCGCGGACAACGGGCTCGACAACGAGCCGGGGGAGCCGCTCACCATTCGCCGCGTCGCCAAAGCCGACGGCGGCAGCCGCGCCTTCGTCAACGACCAGTCGGTTTCGGCCGGCCTGCTGCGCGAGCTTGGCGGCCTCCTGGTCGAGATCCACGGCCAGCATGACGATCGCGGCCTGCTCAACCCGCGCGGCCATCGCGCTTTGCTCGATGCCTACGGCCGGATCGACGCCGCGCGAGCCGCGGCCGCCTGGCGACGCGTGCGCGAGCTGGAGGAGCGGCTGGGAGAGGCGCGGACGGCGACGGAGACGGCCGGGCGCGACCGGGAGTGGCTCGAACATGCGGTCGAGGAGCTGGCCCGGCTCGCGCCCGAGCAGGGCGAGGAGGAGCGGCTCGCCTCGCTGCGCGCGACCATGCAGGCGGGCGCCCGCCTCGGCGACGAACTGGCGACCATCTCCGCGCTTCTGCGCGGCTCCGAAGGCGGTCTCGCCCAGCTGCGCCAGGCGGCGCGGCGGCTCGACCGGATCGCGGCCGAACATCCGGCTTTGGCCGAGGCGCTGGCGGCGCTCGACCGGGCCGTGATCGAAGCGGCCGACGGCGAGGACGCGCTCGACCGCGCGGCCGAGGCGCTGACGTTCGATCCGGCGCGGCTCGAGGAAGCGGAGGCGCGCCTGTTCGAGATCCGCGCGCTCGCCCGCAAGCATCGGATCGAAGCCGACGCGCTCCCCGCTTTGCTCGGCGATCTCGAGGCCAGGCGCGGCGCGATCGACGCGGACGCCGACCGGATCGAGGCATTGGGCGCCGAGCTGGCCGAGGCCTGCATCGCCTACGACCGCGCCGCCGACGCGCTCACCGAAGCACGGCAAGCGGCGGCGGCCCGTCTGGACGCCGCGGTGGCGGCGGAACTCGCGCCGCTCAAGCTCGATCAGGCCTGTTTTCGTTCGGTCATCGGCCCCGCCGAGCCGGGCGCGACCGGCCGCGACCGGGTCGAGTTCGAAGTCTCGACCAATCCCGGCGCGCCGTTCGGCCCACTGCTCCGGATCGCCTCGGGCGGCGAATTGTCCCGCTTCATCCTCGCCCTCAAGGTCGCTCTGGCCGAGGAGGGTGGAGCCACGACGATGATCTTCGACGAGGTCGACCGCGGCGTCGGCGGCGCCGTCGCCAGCGCGATCGGCGAGCGGCTGCACCGGCTCGCGGAAGGCGGCCAGGTGCTCGTCGTCACCCATTCGCCGCAGGTGGCAGCGCGCGGCGCCATGCACCTCCTCATCGAGAAGAGCCATGACGGCCTCGTCACCCGCACCGGCGTCCACCGCCTCGACGAGGCGCGCCGCCGCGAGGAGATCGCCCGAATGCTCTCCGGCGCCCAGGTCACCGACGAGGCCCGCGCCCAGGCCGACCGGCTGCTGGAGGCGGCATGACGGCCGGCCGGCGTCGCGCGCGTGGGCCGCGAATCAACCCGAAGGAGAAGCTGTGATGTTGCTGCTGATCGCGTCCATGGCCCTTGCCCCATCGGCGCCACGCGGTTTCCCGGAGCGCACGCCGGGTCTGATCGAGACGTGCCTCGCCGACGCCGTCGAGACAGGCGAGGTCAGCGAGACGGACGACAGTCACAAATATATGTGCGCCGGCGAGGCCGCAGAACGGTTCTGGGCGTTTCTGGCGGAGGCGAATGTCCCGTCCTGGGTGCAGGATGTCGGCGAGGAAGGCCATTGGCTCAGCCGCTCGTTCCCGCTTGGCGGATGCTTCAAGCGAATCCGCATGGCCGATGGCTCCCCAGCCACGACCGGGCTTTCCTGCTCGGTCTGGATCCCCCGGCCGCGCCATGACTGACGCTGAAGCCGCCGTCACCGCCCGCCTGGCCGAGCTGGCGGAGCGGATCGCCCGGGCGGATCGCCGCTGGAGGCGTCATGGCCAGTGAAGCCTCGCGTCCCTGGCCGGAAGCGGCCGCCTCGATTCTGTTCATGACCCTCGCCGGCCTGCTCGTCCTGGTCGCCGGCCTCGCCGTCGTGTTCGTCCTGCCCGCCGCCCTCGTGATCGTCGCGATGGGCTATCCGGGCGACCTCGCGCCGGCGGGCGGCTGGGGCAATTGGCTTTTCCTGGTCTGGTTCCCGCTCGCCTTCGCCGCCGCCATCTACAATATCGTGACGGGGCTTCGGGCCGTGGATGAGCCCGGCCTCGGCGCCGTGCTCAGGCTCATCGCCGTGACGCTGCTCGTCTTCTTCACCTTCCCGCCTTTCCTGTTTCCCGCGCCATGACCGCCGCCGAAGCCGCCACCGAGCTGGAGAAGCTCGCGAAGGAGATCGCGCGGCACAATCGCCTCTACCACAGCGAGGACGCGCCGGAGATTTCCGATGCGGATTATGACGCGCTGGTGCGGCGCAATGCCGAGCTGGAAGCGCAATTTCCGCATCTTGTGCGCGAGGACAGCCCGTCGCGGCAGGTCGGCGCGGCGCCGGCGGCGCATCTTTCCAAGGTCCGCCACGCACTGCCGATGCTCAGCCTGGAAAATGCTTTCGCCGAGGCGGAGGTGCGCGACTTCATCGGCCGGGTGCGCCGCTTCCTGAACCTGGGCGAGGAGGCGGAGGTGGCGCTGACTGCCGAGCCGAAGATCGACGGGCTCAGCTGCTCGCTCCGCTACGAGAAGGGCCGGCTGACGCTCGCCGCCACCCGCGGCGACGGCACCACCGGCGAGGTCGTGACGGCCAATGTCGCAACCATCGCCGACATCCCGCAACGCCTGAGCGGCGGCGCCCCGGATGTGTTCGAGATCCGCGGCGAGGTCTATATGTCCAAGGCCGATTTCGCGACGCTCAACGTCCGGCAGGAAGCGGAGGGCGGGAAAATCTTCGCCAATCCCCGCAACGCCGCCGCCGGCTCGCTCCGCCAGAAGGACGCCGCGATCACCGCCGCCCGGCCGTTGCGCTTCTATGCCCACGGCTGGGGCGAGGCCTCCTCGCTGCCGGCCGATACGCAGCTCGGCGTCATGCGGGCGATCGCCGGCTGGGGCGTGCCGATCGCCGCCGATCTGATCCGAGTCACGGATTTCGACGAGCTGATCGCCCATTACCGCAAGATCGAGAGAGCGCGCGCGGACCTCCCCTTCGACATCGACGGCGTCGTCTACAAGGTCGACCGGCTGGACTGGCAGAAACGACTCGGCCAGGTCGCCAAGGCGCCGCGCTGGGCGCTGGCGCACAAATTCCCCGCCCAGCGCGCCGAAACAGTGCTTAAGGCGATCGACATCCAGGTCGGCCGCACCGGCAAGCTGACTCCGGTGGCGCGGCTGGAGCCGGTGACGGTCGGCGGCGTCGTCGTCACCAACGCCACCCTGCACAATGCCGACGAGATCGCCCGGCTCGACGCGCGGGTTGGCGACCGCGTCGTGCTGCAGCGCGCCGGCGACGTCATTCCGCAGATCGTCGGCGTCGCCACCGATCCCGAAGCGCATGCCAGGCTCGCGGTCTACGCTTTTCCCGATCATTGCCCGGTCTGCGGCTCCGCGGCGGTGCGCGAGAATGACGAGGTCGACGTCCGCTGCACGGGCGGCCTGATCTGCGCCGCCCAGCGAGTCGAGCGGCTGCGCCATTTCGTCGGCAGGCAGGCGCTCGACGTCGAGGGGCTGGGCGGCACCCATATCGAGGCCTTCTTCGCCGACGGGCTGATCCAGTCGCCGGCCGACATCTTCCGGATCACCGAGGACGCCCTGTTGAAGCGCGAGCGCTGGGCCGAAATCTCGGCGCGCAACCTGGTCGCGGCGATCGAGGCGCGGCGCCGGCCGCCGCTCGACCGGCTGCTGTTCGGGCTCGGCATCCGCCATGTCGGCCAAGTCACCGCGCGCGACCTCGCCAGATGCTTCGGCACGATGGACGCTTTGATGGACACCGCTACGCGCGCCGCCACCGACGAAGCGGCTTATGCCGAGCTTCAGGGGATCGAAGGGATCGGCCCGGTCGTCGCCCGGGCGGTGGTCGATTTCTTCGCCGAGCCGCACAATCGCGAGGTGGTCGAGGATCTGCTCGGCCAGGTGTCGCCGCCGCCGTTCAGGGTCGAAACGCTGGAATCTCCGGTCACCGGCAAGACCATCGTCTTCACCGGCAGCCTGGAGGAGGTCTCGCGCGACGAAGCCAAGGCCCAGGCCGAGGCGCTCGGCGCCAAGGCGGCCGGTTCGGTCTCGGCCAAGACCGACCTGGTCGTCGCCGGCCCCGGCGCCGGCTCGAAGCTCAAGAAGGCGACGGAGCTCGGCGTCGAGGTGATCGACGAAGCGGCCTGGCTGGAGATCGTGCGCCAGGCCGGCGGCTGATTTTGCCGCGATCGTGCGTTATAGGGGGCATCGAAGGAGGTGTGGCATGCGTAGGATTGCTGCAGCGACCCTGATCCTTTTGCCCCTGACCGCGACCGCGGCTCAGCCGCAACCCCGGCCGCCGGCCGCGAGCCCTCCGGCGATCGAGCAGCCGAGCGCGCAGGCGAAGCCGCGCTGCGACCGTTTCGGCCGGGTCGAACACGCCGGCGAGGGTGCGGTGCTGCAGGCGCCGCCGGCGCGGCCGCGGCGGCTCGACGAGCTTCCCGCCGGCGACCTGCACCTGACGGTGGTTCGCGAGGTCGACGGCTGCCAGGAGCCGGTCATCGTCCGCCATGGCTATGGCGCGGTGCGCGAGCAGCCGGCCGACCGCTCGGGCCGTTAGCGCCAGCCGGTCGCCTTGCGCTTGCGCATGACCAGGGTCGGCCAGTCGCCGCGCTCGATCCGCATGCCCGCCATCAGCCCCTGCCGCCGATAGGCCGCGGCGACCGCTTCCGCCTGGTCGTTCAGCAGGCCGGCGAGGATCAGCCGTCCGCCGGGCGTCAGCGCGGCCGCCACCGAGGGGGCGAGCTCGATCAGCGGGCCGGCGAGGATGTTGGCGATGACGAGGTCGTAGGGGGCGCGCGCCTTGAGGCGCGGATTCTCCATGCCCGGCGCGACGATCAGCTCGCACTGGCCGCGGGCTCGTCCGAGCTTCACGCCGTTCACGGCCGCATTCTCCGCCGCCACCTCGATCGCCACCGGATCGATGTCGGACGCCGCCGCCTTCGCCGCCGGCCAGAGCCGCATGGCGGCGAAAGCCAGCAGGCCGGTGCCGGTGCCGAGGTCGAGCAGGTTCGAAAAGCTCGCGCCCGCGCTCCTCAACCGGTCGAGCGCGACCAGGCAGCCGGTGGTGGTCTCGTGCTGGCCGGTGCCGAAGGCCCGGCCCGCGTCGATCTCGAACGCGATCGCTCCTGCCGGAACCCAGCCCCGATGCGCCGGCGTGTGGACGAAGAAACGGCCGGCCCGGATCGGCTCGAGACCGGCCTGGCTTAGGGTCACCCAATCCTTTTCGCCGAGCCTCTCCGCCGTGGCCTCGACGCCGCGCGCGCTCGGCACCATGTCGAGCAGCAGCGCGATATCGTCCTCGCCCGGCGGCGCCTCGAAATAGGCGTCGAGCCGCCACGCGTCGCCGTCCGCTTCGCTGGTCATCAGCACCGGCGGCGAATCGAGCATCGCGAACGGCGTGATGTCCTCGGCCAGCGCCTCGGCCTCCGCCCTGGTGCAGGGCAGGCTGATCTTCCAGCTGTCGGGCATCAGATCGCGATCCGCCTCGACAGAACCACCCGAAGGGAAGGAACATCGATGACGCGATAATAAAGGTTGCGTCCCTCGCGCGCGACCAGGCCTATGCGGGTCGCGCTTTGCATCCAAACCCCGTCGACGCCCTCCACGCCCGGCATCACGAACGCCTGCCGAGCGTCCGCAAGGGAGCCGACCAGCATGTCGAGGCGTCCGTCCTCCCCGGTCCGCTCGACCAGCAAGGCATAGTAGGCCGCGGGCGCCGCCGCTTCCGGCGCCCCGGCCATGACGCTGTCCGCCGTCACGGTCGCGTCGGCCTCCGCGGGCAGGAAATAGCTGTGCACGATCCGCCGGCTATTGTCGGGCAGGAGCTTGCGGCTCACGCCGGTCCTTTTGTCGAGCAGCAGAATGTTGCGCAATTCGCTTGTGGTCGAGGAATAAGAGCCGCGATCGTCGCCACGTCCGATTTCTATCTTGATAAAGTTGGTCCCCTCGATCGGCCCGGCATTCTGAACGGTGAAGACATCTTCCGGAGTATCGCCGGCAACCTCTGCTGGCTCTTGCATCCGGCCGAAGTTCAGCACCGCGACCGCGAGAAAGATGAGAGCGACCATTCCCAACACGCCGACAATGGCGAAGAGCCATATGATCCAGTGCGGTTTCGATCGGGGAGGGGAAGGATCAGCGGACATAGGAGGCTCCGTTCACGTCGATCACCGCGCCCGTGGCCGAAGGCGGCGCGTCCAGCGCAAGCCAGCGCACGGTCTCCGCGATCTCGTCCGTCGTGGCGGGCCGGCCGATCGGCAGGTCGCCCAGCGAGGCAAGGCCGCCGCGGCTTTCGATATAGTCCTCGACCATGCCGGTGACGGTGAAGCCGGGGCAGACCGTGAAAGCGTAGATCCCCTCGCCGGCATAAGCGCGCGCGATCGTCTTGGTCATGCCGACCATGCCGGCCTTGGACGCCGCATAATGCCAATGGTCGGGGCTGTCGCCGCGATAGGCGGCGCGGCTGGCGACGTTGACGATCCGGCCGCCGCAACCGCGTTCGCGGAAATGGAGCACGGCGAGCCGGCACAGATCGGCCGAGGCGCGAAGGTTGATCCTCAGCGTCCGTTCCCAATTCGCCTCCCATTCGGAGTCGCTCGATCCGATCGGCGCCGGCTCGAACAGGCCGGCATTGTTGACCAGCACGTCGATCCGCCCGTCCAGCCTCGCCATCGCCTCCCGCCACAGCGTCGCCGCGCCGCCGGGGTTTGCGAGGTCGGCCGCGATCCGCCCGTCGCCGCCAGCCGAGGAATGGCCGGCGACCCGATGGCCGGCGAGCGCCGCGACGATCGCTTCGCCGATGCCCCGGCTGCTGCCGGTGACGAGGATGTGGGGAGGCTCGGTCATGGCGCGCCGATTAGGCGCGCCGGCCGGGTCAGGGAAGGGGAATCAGGCCGCGAAGGTCTGGACGAACTTGCCGGCCGTGGCCTTGAACCGCGCCATCTGCTCGTCGACCTCGGAGAAGCTCTTCTCGACCTCGTCGATCTCGCTGGCGACATTCTCCGTGTCGTGGCGGATCGCGGCGATGGTGGAAGACATCGAATCGGCGGCCAGAGCGGTCTCGTCGACGGCGGCGGTGATCATCGTCACCGTCTGCGCCTGCATCTCCATCGCCTTGCGGATCCGGTCGGCGCTGACCTGCACCTCTTCGACCGTCGACTGGATCGAATCGTTGGCTTCGACGGTCTGTTTGGTCGCGGACTGGATGGCGGCGATCTTGGCGGTGATGTCGTCGGTCGCGCGGGCGGTCTGCGAGGCGAGGCTCTTCACCTCCTGGGCGACCACGGCGAAGCCGCGGCCGGCATCGCCGGCGCGGGCCGCCTCGATGGTGGCGTTGAGGGCGAGCAAATTGGTCTGGCCGGCAATCTCGCGGATCAGGCCGAGGATCGATTCGATCGCCTCGACATGCGCGGAAAGCGCCTGGCTGACCTTGACCGCGGTCGAGGCCTGGTCGCCGGCGCGCACGGCGACGCCCGCCGCGACCTCGACCTCGTTGCGAGCCTCCTCGATCGCCATGATCAGCCCGGCGGCGGTCTGCGCCGCCTCGCGCATGGCGACGGCGGACTGCTCGGCGGCCGCGGCCACCTCCGAAGTCTTGCCGAGCATCCCGCGCGCCGCCTGGCTGGCGTCGGCGGCCTGGGCGCGCACCTTGCGCGACCCCGAAGCGGTGTGCTCGACGACCGAGACGATCTCCTTGTTGAACTCGGAGCCCTGGGCGGCCCGGCGTTCGCGCTCCTCGAGGGTTCGCAAGACGTCATAATGGGCGGAAAAGACGTCGATCTCGAGCGCGGTCAGGGCGATCGCCGCCCGGCTCAATCGCGCCAGCCGCTCCGGATCGCCGGTGACCGCCCGGTTGAGCGCGTCCTGCACGGCCTGGCCGCAGGCGGTGATCCCGGAATAAAGCGTGGTCAGCGAGATTTCGGCTTTGGTCGCCGCCTCGACATAGCCGCGGGTCATCTCGACCCAGGCGGGATCGGAGAGCGCGCCGTGCTTGGCTTCGATATGGGGGACGATCCGGTCGGTCAGCTCGTCGAGCTTCTCGGGGCTGATCGGCCGGCTGATCTCGTCGGACTGGGCGTAGCGCTCCCAATAAGCGCGGGCGATATTCTTCTTCTCGGGCTCGACCAGCGTCCAGATCTCCCGGCAACTCTCCTCGAGGCGGCCATCCGTGTCGAACATCCGGATCCGCCGCCCGAGGTCGATCCCGTCCCGCCCGCTTTCGCCTGCCATGTTCATCCGTCCCGTCTGCGCCTTCAAATCTGAAGGAGCGATAGGGGGGAATTGGTTAAGATGGTGTTAGCCAAAGGCTGCGGCGGGCCGCTTTTTGGCCCATCCCTCGCCCGCGCGGCAAGCTCGGCCGGTCAGCCCCGCGCCGGCAGGATGATGAGGGTCGAGGTGCCGTGGGCGAGGAGCTTGCCTTCCCCGGAGCGGAGATAGGCCTCGGCGGTGGCGATCTGGCGGCCGCGACTCAGCACCCGGCCTTCGCAGCGCACCGTGCTTCCGGGCGCGATCGGGCGGGTGAAGTTCACCTTGGTCTCGACCGTCGTGTAGCCGATGCCGGCGTCGAGCTCGGTGTGCACGGCGCAGCCGCAGGCGCTGTCGATCAATGTCAGCGCCCAGCCGCCATGGACCGCGCCGAGCGGGTTGAGCAGGCTCGGAGTCGCCACCCCCTCGAAGACGGCGCGGCCTTTCTCGACCTCGGCCAGGCGGAAGTTCATCGGCTCGCCGATCGGCGGCCGCGGCAGCTCGCCGGCGATCATCTTGCGGAGCATTTCGAGGCCGGCGAGGCCCTTGATCTCTTCGAAGCTGCTCACGCCGTATCGCATCGCCCGCTCCGTTTCGCAGGCGGCGCGGGCAAGTCAACCGCGCTTGCCATCGGACCGGCCGCCGCTTACATGCGCGCCCTTGGTCGGGGCGTAGCGCAGCCTGGTAGCGCATCACACTGGGGGTGTGGGGGTCGCTGGTTCGAATCCAGTCGCCCCGACCAGCTAGAATTCCGGCAGCGCCAGCCCGTCGCGCTCATTGTCCCAGATCATCGAGACGATCCGCCAGCCGAGGTCCGGATCCCTGAACAGCTGGATCGAATTGATCCCGCGCCGCTCGGGCGCATCGTCGCCGAGGGCGGCGCGCGCCTCGTAGGCGCTCCAGACCTGGGCGATGTTGCCGAACAGATCGATTCGGCGGGCGATCTCGACTTCGTAAAAGGCGTGTTCGGCGAAATAGGGCGCGGTGTCGCGGGCGTAATCGTCGAGGCCCATCATCTTCATCGCCGGGCGGCCCTCGCCGTCGATCCATGTGCGGATCTGCCGCGCGTCGGCATGGAAGCAGTTCGCCTGCCGCGACCAGTCGCGCGGGCCGCTGGGGCCGGAGATCATGGCGTACATCTCCTCGACCGCGGCGCCGATCGCGGCCCGGTCCTCGGCCTCGCTCATTGGCCGCTGACCATCGCGGCGACGGCGACGGCGGCGAGCCCGGCAAGGCCCGCGGCGGCGATCGGCAGCCAGGCGCGCGAGCGCCGCGCCGACGGCGCGAAAGGACGCGGCGGCGCGGTGAGCTGGCGGCCCGCTCCGCCCAGGAGCAACGCGACCCTGTCGCCCAGATAATCGAGATGCGGACCGACCGGCGGGGTCAGCGCATCGAACCTTTCCGCGCCTGTCGTCACCGAGTCGAGCGCCGACGACGCGATATCCTCGATTCGGAAGACGACGATCGGCACGTTGCGGCTCCGTGCCTGCGCCGCCTCGCGCACCATGTGCGGCGCATCGGCGGAGTTCCCCGAAAGGATCAGGATGAAGGCGCGGCTGGCGGCAATCGCCTCGGCCCGATCCTCCGCGGCCGCGGCATCGCGGGGAGCGATCCAGCAGGAGAAGCCCCTGGCCTCGAGTTCCGCGCAGACGGCATTGCCGACCTCGGCGTCCTCGATCGACTGGCTGATGAAGACGTCGTGAGTCATGCGCTGCCCGTGATTCCCCAATCGCCTCGTTACCGCCGATAGCGGGCCGCCGCCAGCCGGTCAGCGGCTCTCCGCGCGGAGCACCCGGCCGTAGACGAGCGCGATGCCGATCACGCCGATGCCGAGGAACAGGAAGGAGAAGATGCGAAGCAGGCCCTCGAGGGCGAGAGCGTCGAAGCCGAACGTCTTGAAGATGGCGGCGGTGAGCAGGAGCAGGCCGGCGAGCCTCAGCGCCTTGTCGGGCAGGCGGATGCCGGCGCCGATCAGGGCGATGGCGAGGAGCAGGCCGGCCAGCGAATAGCTGTAATATTCGGCGTTGGGCATGATCGAGCCGGTCAGGATCGGCCCCTGGAACAGCTGGCGGACCAGCAGGGCGACGCCCCCGATCAACGCGGCGAGGAAGGCGGCGAGCCAGAAGCCGGAGCGGGTCGCCGCGTCCGCCCGCCTTCGCGCCGCATAGAGCCAGAAGGCGCTGAGCAGAAAAGCGGGCAGGATCAGGTTCAGCACCGGCAGCGTGCCGACATATTGATCGTAAAAGGCCGGATTGAAGGCGATCATGTCGAACCAGATCAGCCGCGCCGCCGCGAGCAGGGTGAGCACGGTCCCCGCCAGCCGGGCGAGCTCGGGCTCGATCTTTCGCGGCCTGAGGATGCCGGCGCCGAGCAGCCAGCCGAGCAGGAACAGGGCCTGGGTAAGGATGGTCCGCTCGATCATGCCGCGCGCGACGAAATCCTCGCCCTCGGAGAGCCCGAAAGCCTGTTTGAAACCGAGATAGGCGGCGAGGATGACGAACAGGCCGACGAGCGCCGGCAGCGTCCAGCGGACCTTCGCCGGCAGCGGCGGCAAGAGCAGGTGAAGCGCGGCGAGAAGAAGGGCCGGAAGGGCGAGCGAGGTGAGCCCCGCCACGACGTCCGGAAGGTCGGTCGCGGTGACGGGGACGCCGAACAGTCCGCCGGCGAGCGCGCTCCACAACTCCGGGACCATCGCCAACGCCCGAACCACGCTCACGCTCGCCGCGGCCAGGGTGACGATGTCGGGCGCCAGGTCGTCCAGCTTCCGGGCGACCAGGGCCAAAGCAAGCGCCATCGCGAGCCAGCCGGAGGCGACGAAATCGGCCGGCACGAGATCCCACACCGCCACCCCCGCCAGCAGGGCGGCGGTTGCGCAGGCGGTCAGCAGCACCGGGTCGGGCGAACGCCCGGGCGAAGCGAGCTTGCGGTTGGCCCAGACAAGCAGGGCCGGGGCGAGGGCGAGCGCGGCCGTCAGCAAGCCCCAGCTCGTCCCGTCCAGAAGGTCCGGCCGCGCCGCCCGCAAGATCAGGGCCGGGCCGGCCGAACCCAGGCTGGCGATCCCCGTCCAGAGCAGGCCGCCGCGCCAGAGCGCGAGGACCAGCCCGCCGCCGAACAGCGCGCCGATGCCGAGCGCGGCGGTCGCGACGTGAGGATCGAGGCCGTCATTAGCCTTGGCGAGCAGGAGCAGCAGCGCCAGGCCGAGCGCAACCGACGGCGCGAGCCGGAACTCCGCTTTCAGCAGCGCCAGCGCGATGCAGGCGGCGCTCAGCAGGCCGAACAAGCCCCAGGCTTCGAGGCCGATATCGGTGCGGCCGACGAGCACGGCGAGCTGGACGAGGCCGAGCGCGAGCGGCTGGATCAGCCGCATCTGCCTGCCCTCGCCCGGGCGGGCCAGCGAGGCGGCGACGGCCAGCACGATGACGAACAGGCCCGCCGCCAGCGCGTCGTCGGGCGGGCGGGAGACCAGGTAGCCGGTCCAGACGAAGCTCAGCGCCACCGCGGCGGCGGCGAGCCAGGTCCAGCCGCGCCGCCAGGCGATGACGAACACCGCCATGTCGAGCAAGGCAAGGTAGGCGAGCAGCGGAACCGCCCCGGAATTGCTGTTCCCGACCAGCAAGGGCGTCAAAAAGCCGCCGATCAGCCCCATCACCGCTGTCGGCGCCCCGTGACGCAGCGCCAGCGCCAGCGCCGCGGCGGTCACCGCCAGCATCGCCGCCGAGGCGGCGCCGGTGCCGATCAGCCCATAGAGGATGTGGCTTCCATAAGCGGTGGCGTAGAGCACCGCGAGCCCGGCTCCGACCAGAGCCTGGGCGATGCGCGGATCGTCCGCGAGCAGCCTTCCGCCCCGCGCATATTCGCCGGCGCCGAGCAGCACCAGGCCGAACAAGGCGGCCGCGAGCATCCGCGCCGCCGGAGTCACCAGCCCGACCTCGATCGAGTAGCGAATCAGGAACACCGCCGCGAGCACCAAAGCGATGCCGCCGAGCCAGACCAGCAGCCGGCCGGCCACCAGCCGCTCGAACAGGCCGCCGAGGCTCTCGGATTCGACGGCCACCTTCTCCTCCAGCGCCTCGTCCGGTTCGAAGGTGATCACCATCGGCGCCGCGCGATCGGGCTCCGGCTCGGGCTCGGGTGGCGGAACCCCGACCGGCTCGGCGGCCGGCGCCGGCGCCGCCGGCCGGCGTTCCGGCGCTGGCGTCGCGGCGTGCCGAAGCCGGGCGACCTCCTCCTCGAGCCGCGCCAGCCGCGCTTTCAGCATGCCGGTCTGAGCGAGCAGATAGAGCGGCAGCCCCACCAGGACGGCGAGGAGCAGGATCAGCAGCAGCAGGAAATCCATCGCCGGCCCTCCCGTGGCTCAACGCTGCCCGCGCCGAACAGCTTCGTCAAATCCTCGACAGCGGCACCTCGGTCACCTCGCCCGCCCAGCCGGCCCGGGCCGAAGCGAGCGCCCGGTCCGCCTCCGCCGTCCGGCCGAGCCGCCGCTCGGCCAGCGACAGGGCGTAGAGGGCGAGCGGATCGTTAGGCCAGCGGCGCAGCGAAGCGGCGAGCTGGTCGCGGGCGCCGCGGGGGTTGCCGGAGGCGAGCTCGGCGGCGGCGAGGCTGCGCCGCACCGAATACCAGAAGAGCGGCGGATCCATGCCGAAATCCGCGGCGAGCTGGCGGTTCATCGCGGCGCGATAGGAACGGGCGGCGCGGCGATGATCGCCGGCCAGCATCGCCGAGCGGCCCTCCAGCACATGCTGGAAAATCTCGGCCAGCGCCGAGCCGCTGCGGCCGAGCGAAGGCGCGCCGGTCCCGCGCCGAATCGCCGCGATCGCCGCCGCCTCCGCCCGAACGGCGGCCGCATCGCCGCGGCGGGCCAGGGCCTCGCCGCGCGCATAATGGCGAAGCGCCTTGTCGAGCGCGTGGCTCGGATCGGGCGTTGCGAGCACCTCGGCCACCGGCTTGTGCAGGCCGAGCGCGTACCAGGTCGCCGAGCCGAGCGTCCGGGTGCGGCCGTCGGTCCGCTCGCCGAGGAAGCGTTCGCGATACTGGTCGGAGACGGTGAGCGCGGTCGCGCCGTCGCCGCGGGCCAGGGCGCTTTCGATGGCGAAATGCATGTTGTGCGCGAGCAGCCCGGAGCGATAGTCGGTCGGCGGCGGCCGCACCCGGCTGCCATAAGCGGCGTCGGCGGCGATCGCGGCGACGTTGACCGCGGCGGCGTCGCGATAGCGGCCGATTCCATAGAAGGTGTGCGACGGCATGTGGACGAGATGGCTCGCCGCCGGCGCGATCCGCCCGAGCCGCTCGGCATAAGGCTCGGCGAGCCGCTGCCGGTCGATCCAGTCGGTCAGGTGGATATAGAAATGGATGGCGCCGCTATGGTCGGGGCTGCGCGCCAGCACCCGCTCGAGCAACAGCTGCGCCGTCGAGCCCGGCCGTTTCGGTCCCTCGTCCCAGGTGACCATCCGCGCGTCGGCGGCCATCACCGCGATCGCATCGTCCCTTGGAAAGCGCGCCGCCGCGGCCTCCATGAACTCGGCATAAGCGCGGGTGTTGAACGCCGTCCCGCCACGGCTGCGAAGCGCCATGGCTTCGACCAACAGGCGGTCGTGCGGGCTCAATCGGCCGCTGAGCGCAACCGCCCTCTGAGCGGCGGCGCGGGCGGCGGCAAGCTCCTCGGTGCGAGGTTGCAGGTTGATCGTCGGCCCGCGCGCCCAGGCCTCGCCGAAGAAGCAGAGCGCGCAATTCGGATCGAGCCGCTGAGCCTGCTGGAAAGCCCGCACCGCCTCCGCCTCGTCGAACGCCCAGATCAGCCGCACGCCCTGCGCGAACCAGGCGCGGGCGAGGATATTGCCGCTGTCCGGCTCGATCCCGGCATGGCCGAGGCCTTCGATCAGCACGGGCGGCGGCGCGGTCTCGTCGGCCGCCGTCCCGCCCTGCGGAACGAAGCATTCGCCGGCGTCGAGGAAGGGCGCCGGGCGCAGCCCATCCGCGGCGCTCTCGGCCGACAAGGCCGTCGCGCCGAGTGCTGCGGCCAGCAAAGCAATCTTACGGCTCGCGAGGCGGTACATCCAGGTCTCCGGAAATTTCTCGAGAGACTATCCTGCATCCTGGCCCGGCGGAAGAGTTGACACTGCAAACTGATTTGCGTATTTGGAGGCGGGGAGAATGCCATGGCTGGAATCACTATCGACGACGTGGAGCGCAGCGCCCGCGTCCGCGCCGTCACCGACAATTTCTTCTTCTGGCAGGGGCGCAGGTTCATCGCGCTCGGGCCGGTGCTGATCATGGCCGGATTCGCCGCCAATGCTCATCTCGGCGAGTGGCTCCGCAATGTCTTGCTGTTCGCGGCGATCGTCGTCAGCCTGTCGGTCTCGGCCCTGATCGGCCGGCGTTACCGCGCCGAGTTCGGCAGCGTCCGGCCGATCCCGGGCGCGCATGCGACGCGCTCGCGGCTCAAATGGCTGCTCGTCTATCCGGCCATGCTCGGCTCGCTCGCGCTCGATCTGCTCTATGCCCCGATACTGCCGTTCTTCCTGTCGGGTTTCGTCTGGACGGTGGGGCTGGTGCTTTACCGGAAGTCGACCGGAGCCGGCCGGGTCCATTATCTCACCCTCGCCGCCTGCCTGGCCGGCCTGGGCCTGGCGCCGCTCGCCATCGCGATCACTAGCCGGGACATGGTCTCGGTGATGCTGCTGGTCCTCGGTGCCGGCTATACCGCGGCGGTGCTGCTCGACGATGACGAGATGCGCGAAGTGCTGCGCGGCGCCTGACATGGACCAGACCCCGTTTGCCGAGCTGGCGGCAGTCGACCGGCTGGTGCACGAGCCGTCGCGGCTGGCCATCCTCTCGGCCCTGCTCGCCTGCGCCGAGGCCGATTTTCGATATCTGCTGACCGTCACCGGCCTCACCAAGGGCAATCTCTCCAGCCATTTGTCGAAGCTGGAGGCAGGCGGGCTGGTCGCGGTCGAGAAAGGCTTCGCCGGCAAGATCCCGTGGACGCGAGCACGCCTGACCACCGACGGCCGCGCCCGCGTGGAGGCCCATTGGCGGGACCTGGAGCGCATTCGCGGCAAGGCCCGCCGCTGGCGCTGAACGTTGCGCGGCGGCCGGGCGCTTCCCAGATAGGGGCGGAAAACGAGCGGGAGCCTGGGAATGGAAGTCTGGCACGGCACGACGATCATCGGCGTGCGCAAGAACGGCAAGGCGGTGATCGCCGGCGATGGTCAGGTGTCGCTGCAATCGACGGTGATCAAGCCCAATGCCAAGAAGGTGCGCCGCATCGGCGCCAGGGGCAAGGATGGGGTCGGCAACGTGATCGGCGGCTTCGCCGGCGCCACCGCCGACGCCTTCACCTTGTTCGAGCGGCTGGAGCGCAAGCTCGAGCAGCACCATGGGGCGTTGATGCGGGCCGCGGTCGAGCTCGCCAAGGACTGGCGGACCGACAAATATCTTCGCAACCTCGAGGCGATGATGATCGTCGCCGACAAGGACGTGACCCTGATCCTCACCGGCAATGGCGACGTATTGGAGCCGGCTTCCGGCGTCGCCGCGATCGGCTCGGGCGGCAATTTCGCTTTGGCCGCCGCGACCGCGATCTTCGATTATGAGGAGGATGCCGAGACGATCGCGAGGAAGGCGATGAAGATCGCCGCGGAGATCTGCGTCTACACCAACGAGAATTTGACGGTTGAGACGATCGAGGGGGCGGCGGCCTAACTGTCATCCCGGACTTGATCCGGGATCCACCTTCTTGCTGCCGGTTCCCGAAAGGCAGGTGGATTCCGGCTTTCGCCGGAATGACGACTATTTGTCAGCCTTCCGCTGCCGCGCCCACGATCCAATCCTGGAAAGCCGCCATGGCGGGGGTCGGCTTGCGCGACTTGAGGCGGGTCAGCCAATAGGAGTCGAGGCTGATCTGCTGCCGGAAGGGACGCACGGCGCGTCCCTCCGCGAGTATCTCGCCGAACAGGCGGACCGGAACGAGAGCGACGCCGTGGCCGGCGATCGCGGCCTGGACCAGCAGGGCGGCGGAATCGAAGACCGGGCCGGTCAGCGACGGCGTCGGGACTCCCGCCGCCTCCAGCCAGGCGGCCCATTCGCCGGTCCGATAGGAGCGAAGCAGAACCTCCCCGGCCAGATCGGCGGGCTCGCGCAGCCGGGCGCCGGTCTCGGGCGCGCAGAGCGGGCTCAGCAATGCCTCGAAGAGCAGGATCGCCTCGGTGCCGTGCCAGGCGCCGTCGCCGTACCGGATCGCGAAATCCAGCCCTTCCTCGGCGATGTCGATGCGGTTGTTGTTGGTGCTGAGCCTCAAGTCCACGAACGGATGCGCGGCGGCGAAACCGGCGAGACGCGGCAGCAGCCAGCCGAGCGCGAAGCTGCCGACGACGCCGACCGACAGCACCTCCCTTCCCTTGCCGCCGTCGAAGCCGTCGAGCAGGGCGGCCATCCGGTCGAACGCCTCGCTTAGTACCGGCAGCAATGCCTGGCCCTCGTCGGTCAACGACAGCCCGCGCGGCCGGCGCCGGAACAGCGGCACGCCGATCCGCTCCTCCAGCGCCTTGACCTGATGGCTCAAGGCCGCCGGGGTGACGCAAAGCTCGATCGCCGCCTTGGTGAAGCTCAGATGGCGCGCCGCCGCCTCGAAGGCGCGAAGGCCGTTGAGCGGAAGATAGGGGCGGATCATGGTCTCTTTGTAGCCGGCGCGGCGAAAGGCGGAAGCTGAAGAAAATTTGAGGCTCGCCCTAGCTAACCTTGGTTGCGCGGATCGACGGCGTCGAGAAACAAAAGGCGATGAATTCGCCGCTCGCGCCGATCCGCCGCCATGACTAGGCTGATCGCCATGGATCGCCGCTTCTTCCTCGGCTCCGCCGCCGCGAGCCTGTTCCTGCCGGGCTGCGCGACCATGTCGGCGGGGAGAGCCCGCCGGGCGACCGGCTGCCTGCCGCCGGTGCAGGTCTCGCCCGACCGGGTGATCCGCACCGTCGCCGGCCTCAGACCCTATCGCGCCGCCGGCTTCGTGGTCCGCGCCGAGGCGCTGGGCGACAAGCGGCTGGTCCACAATTACGGCCATGGCGGCGCCGGCATCACCTTGTCGTGGGGCAGCTCGAAGCTCGCCACCGCATTGGGTCTTCAGGGCCATCAGGGGCCGGTCGCTGTAATTGGCGCCGGCGTCATGGGACTGACCACCGCCCGGCTGGTGCAGGAGGCGGGCTTTCCCGTGACGATCTACGCGAAGGCGCTGCCGCCCGACACCACCTCCAACCTCGCCGGCGGCCAATTCCACCCGTTCGGACACTTTCGCCGGGATTCGGTCACGCCCGAATGGCGCGCGCAATTCCTCGCCGCCGTCGATTACAGCTGGCGGCGCTTTCAGATCATGGTCGGTGACGATTACGGCATCCGCTGGCTGCCGACCTACAGCGAGGGCGACGAGCCGGAGCCGGCGCTCGTCCCCGGCTTTCCGCCGATCAACCGCGTGCTTGCGCCCGACGAGCATCCCTTCCCGGTGCCGGGCGTCTACCGCTACGACACGCTCTACGTCGAGACCGGACGCTTCCTGCGCCAGATGCTGAGCGACATCCAGATCGCCGGCGGGGCGATCCGAATTCGCGCTTTCGCCGCCCCGGCCGACATCGCCGCGCTCCCCGAGCGGCTCGTCTTCAACTGCACCGGCCTCGGCGCCCGCGACCTGTTCGGCGATACCGGCATGGAGCCGGTGCGCGGCCAGCTCGCCATCCTGCTGCCCCAGCCCGAGGTGCGCTACGCCGTCACTCTCCAGGCCGGCTACATGTTCCCACGGGCGGACGGAATATTGCTCGGCGGCACGTTCGAGCGCGGCCAGTGGGACGCGACTCCGCAGCCGGAAGCGATCGCCCGGATCATCGCCTCGCACCAGCGGCTGTTCGCGGGCTTTCGCTGCACCGCTTGAAGTAGACCGACGCGGCTCCAATCTAGCAAAGCGATGACCTATCAGACCTCCTTCCCGGAGACGGACCGGGAGCCACAAGCGAGAGCGGCGGGATCGATGAACGACAAGCTCACCCCCAAGGCGGTCGTCGCCGCGCTCGACGCGCACATCATCGGCCAGGACGAGGCCAAGCGCGCCGTCGCGGTCGCGCTCCGCAACCGCTGGCGCCGCCAGCAGCTCCCCGAGGCGCTGCGCGACGAGGTCACTCCGAAGAACATATTGATGATCGGCCCGACCGGCTGCGGCAAGACCGAGATCAGCCGGCGGCTCGCCAAGCTCGCCGACGCCCCGTTCGTCAAGGTCGAGGCGACCAAGTTCACCGAGGTCGGCTATGTCGGCCGCGACGTCGAGCAGATCGCCCGCGACCTGGTCGAGGAAGCGGTGCGGCTGGAGAAGGAGCGCCGCCGCGAGGCGGTGCGCGAGGCGGCCAGCGACGCGGCGATGGCGCGGCTGCTCGACGCATTGGTCGGCAAGGACGCCAGTCTCGCCACCCGCGAGAGCTTCCGCGACCGGATCGTCGACAATCACATGAACGACAAGGAGGTCGAGATCGAGGTGATCGACCAGCCGGCGACGCCGTTCGAGATTCCCGGCATGGGCGGCCAGGTCGGAATGATCAACCTCAGCGATCTGATGGGCAAGGCGATGGGCCAGCAGCCGCGCAAGAAGCGCAAGATGCGGGTCGCCGAGGCCTGGGACAAATTGATCGAGGAGGAATCCGACAAAAGGCTCGACACCGACGACGTCAACCGATCGGCGCTGAAGGACGCCGAGGCGAACGGCATCGTCTTCCTCGACGAGATCGACAAGATCGCGGTCAGCGACGTGCGCGGCGGCTCGGTTTCCAGAGAGGGCGTTCAGCGCGACCTGCTGCCGCTGATCGAGGGCACCACGGTCGCCACAAAATACGGGCCGATGAAGACCGACCACATCCTGTTCATCGCCTCCGGCGCCTTCCACGTCGCCAAGCCCTCGGACCTGCTTCCCGAGCTTCAGGGCCGGCTCCCGATCCGGGTCGAGCTGAAGGCACTCACCGAGGCTGACTTCGTCCGGATCCTCTCCGACACCAAGGCGAGCCTCACCGAGCAATATCGCGCTTTGCTCGCCACCGAAGGCGTCGAGATCGTCTTCGCCGAGGACGGCATCGCCGCCCTCGCCCGGATCGCCGCCGAGGTGAATTCGCAGGTCGAGAATATCGGCGCCCGCCGGCTGCAGACGGTGCTCGAGAAACTGCTCGAGGACGTCAGCTTCGAAGCCGAGCAGCGCCAGGGCGAGACCGTCACCGTCGACGCCGCTTATGTCGAGAGCCAGCTCGCCGAAATCGCGCGCAACACCGACCTCAGCAAATATGTGCTCTAGCCATCCCTCGGGCCGGGGACACATGCTAGCATGTGTCCCCATTCAGATATGATTCGGGGAGGCGCGCATGCTCGAAGGTGGCTGTCATTGCGGGGCGATCCGCTATCGGGTGCAGGACAAGCCGGTCTATCACGCGCTCTGCCACTGTACCGATTGCCGGCGCGGCACCGGCGGGCCGGCGATAAGCTGGGCTCTGTTCCGCAACGAGAATTTCGAGATCCTGAAGGGCGAGCCGAAAGTCTATGCCTCGTCCGAAAGCGCCCGGCGCCATTTCTGCGCCGAGTGCGGGACGAGCCTGTTCTACACCAACGAAACCATCTTCCCGAACATGACCGACATCCAGTCGGCCACGCTCGACGATCCCGGCGCGCTGCCGCTGCAGATCCACGTCCAGACCGCGGAGCGGATTTCGTGGATGAAGGATATCGACTCGCTGCCCCAGTTCGAGCGCTACCCGGGCGCCGAATAGCCTCCCGGCGGTTCCCGCGCTTCGTCGCCGACTCCGAACGCCTCGTCGGGGCCGATGAACCTTCCCGCGCGCGCGCTTGTTAACCTTTCCAAACCCCTTGGAGGACGACATGAACATCAGAACCAAGCTGCTCGCCGCCGCGGCGTTCGCGCTTCCGGCGGCCATGGCCGCAGCGCAGACGACCTCGCCGCCGGCCGATCCGGCGCCGCCCGCGGGCGGTACCGCGACGACGACTACAACGACGACGGCCAGCCCGACGACGACCACCACCACAGCCCCCCCGACCCCCGCCACCAGCGAGGCCGCGCAGCAGGCGGAGGACACCGCCGAGGCGACCGCCGACGCCGTCCAGGAGGAGGCGGAGACGCAGGCGCAGCTGTCGACCCAAAGCCAGACGACCGCCACGACGCAGGCGCAACCGTCGGCGACCGCCGGTCAGCCGGCCGGCGCGACCGGCGCCACGGCCGTCGCGACCGCGGCGGACGTCCGGACCGGGGTTTCGGTTCACGATCAGTCCGGCGGCCTGGTCGGCACGATCGAATCGGTCGATTCCAGCGGCGCGGTGATCTCGACCGGCACCGTCCGCGCCAAGGTCCCGGTCACCAGCTTCGGCCGCAACGCCCAGGGCCTGGTCCTCGCCATGACCAAGGCCCAGCTCGAGGCCGCCGTCGCCGCCCAGTCGCGGACGCCGGCACCCGGTTCCTGATCGCCCCGCGATCAGCCCCAAGGCCGCGCCGGTTCCCCCTCGCCGGCGCGGCTTTTTATTGTAATGCGGCGCCGTGACCCGCGCCGCCGTTACCGTCCTGTGCCTGTTCGCTCCCGCGGTGGCGCTCGCCCAGCAGAATGTGACGGTCACCGGCCGCGGCCTCGGCGCGGCGCGGGGCGACGAGGCCTACGACCTCATTCTGATCGACCGCGGCCGGCTCGATCGCAGCGCCTCCTCGCGCCTCGAGGACATCCTGCGCGACGTCCCCGGCTTCCAGCAATTCCGCCGCTCCGACTCGCGCTCGGCCAATCCCACGAGCCAGGGCGCGACCCTGCGCGCGCTTGGCGGCAATGCGTCGAGCCGGGCGCTGCTGCTGCTCGACGGCGTGCCGCAGACCGATCCGTTCGGCGGCTGGATCAGCTGGCCGGCCTACGATCCGCGCCGGCTCGGACGGGTCCGGGTCCTGCGCGGCGGCGGCACCGGCGCCAACGGTCCCGGCGCCCTCGCCGGCACGATCGAGCTGGAAAGCGGCTCGCCCGAGGAGTTGCGCGGGCTCGCCGCCGGCGTCGCTTATGGCAGCCGCGACGGCGTCGATGCCTATGCCGGCTACGGCGCGAACCTGGGCGCCGGCTTCGCCACCATTTCCGCCGCCTGGGCCGAAGGCGATGGCTTCATACCCATCGTCGAGGACCAGCGCGGGCCGGTGGACCGCCCCTCGCCCTACCGTCAGGCCAGCCTCGCCGTCCGCGCCGCGGCGCCTCTGTCCGGTGCCGTGGAGCTGCAGGCCAACGGCTCGGCCTTCATCGATCGGCGCGAGCGCGGCACCGCGTTCAGCGACATCGGCACGGACGGCGCCGACGCTTCGCTGCGCCTCGTCGGGCAGGGCTCCCTGCCCTTCTCCGCGCTCGCTTACGTGCAGGTCCGCGACTTCTCGAACCGGTTCGCCTCGGTCAATGCCACGCGCACCGGCGTCAACCAGACGCTCGATCAATATAGCGTCCCTTCGACCGGCCTTGGCGCCCGTTTCGAAATCCGTCCGGTCACCGGGCCGTTCGAGCTTCGCCTCGGCGGCGATTGGCGCGAGACTCAAGGGCGGACCCGGGAGCTGTTCCAGTTCGTCGCCGGCGCGGCGACCCGCGACCGAGTCGCCGGCGGCCGCACCCGCATTTTGGGGGCCTTCGCCGAGGCGGGCTGGGAGCAGGGGCCGCTGACCCTCACCGGCGGAGCCCGGCTCGATCGCTGGCGCATCGCGGATGGCGCGCTGCGCGAGCGCACCCTCGCCACCGGCGCGGTGCTGACCGACGCCGCCTTTCCCGATCGCGGCGGCTGGGAGCCGACCGCGCGGGCGGGCATCGCCTGGCGCGCCACTCGTGCCGTGACTCTTCGTGGCGCCGGCTATCTCGGCTGGCGGCTGCCGACGCTCAACGAGCTTTATCGGCCGTTTCGAGTCGGCGCCGACGCCACCGCCGCCAATCCCGGCCTCGCGCCGGAGCGTGTGCGGGGGATCGAAGCCGGGCTCGAGCTTCGCCCGGCCGGCCATGCCCGAATCGGCATCACCCTCTTCGCCAACCGGCTCGACGAGGCGATCGCCAACGTCACGCTCGGCCAGGGGCCGGGCAGCTTCCCCGGCGTCGGCTTCGTCGCCGGCGGCGGCCAGTTCCGGCAGCGGCGGAATGTCGACGCGGTGATCAGCCGCGGCGTCGAGCTTGACGGCAGCGTCACGTTCGGGCGCTTCCGGCTTGCCGCCGGCTACAGCTTCGCCGGCGCCGGGATCCGGGCGAGCGGGCCCGCGCTGGCGCTCGACGGCCTGCGCCCCGCCCAGACGCCGCGGCACAGCGCCACCGCCAGCCTCGCCTGGGAGAATCGGCGAGGCGTCTACGCCTCGATCGGCGCCCGCTACGTGTCGGCCCAATATGAGGACGATCTCAACGCCCAGCCCATCCCCGATGCGCTGACCTTCGACGCCGTCGCCGTCGTGCCGGTCACCGCCCGCCTCGCCCTCGAAGCGCGGGCCGAGAACCTCACCGACGAACTGGTGGTGGCCGGGATATCGGGCGCCGGCATCGTCGAGCGCGCCACACCGCGGACGCTGTGGCTAGGGCTGCGCTGGCGGAACTGACCCCTTCTTTCGTCATGCCGGACTTGATCCGGCATCCACCTTTTTCGCAGCGGCGGTGGAAGGGAGGTGGACTCGGGATCAAGTCCGGGGTGACGATCATCGGAGATTCTCCCCCATCCAACGGGCGCCGAAGCCCGCATAGTCGGCGGCGTCCAGCAGCTCGCTCCGGGCCTTGCCGACCAGGCCGTCGCGATGTCGCCCAAGCGGCAGATAAGCCTCGAGGATCAAAGCGAAATAATCCTCTCCTTGCCAGTCCGCGATGCCGTCCAGGTCGTTGAGGCAGTCGATCCAGACATGCTCCGGCGTCCCGTCCGGGCCAGCCACCACATAATCCCAGCGAACACGCCGCTTGTCCGGCATTTCGGCGAGATATTCGGCATAATGGAGCGCCGTGACGGTATCGGGATTGGCGCCCATCCGCAGGATCCGGCCGCCCCATTTGCAGAGCTTCTCGAGCGGCGATCCCGGCCCGTAATAATCGTGCCAGGGCTGGTCGGCCATCAGTCCCTCCGCCAGCCGCCCGCGCGCGCCGAAGCGGCCGCTCGGATTGTCGCTGACGATCGTCCCCTGGCGCCGCCGGAACGACTCGGCGAGCCAGCCGACCTCGGGCAGCGCCGGCGCGTCCCGGTAATCGAAGGGAGGCGAGCCCGCGAGCAGCGCCGCCCGCGCTTCCGGCGGATGGTTGTACACCCAATCCATCGGATAATCGGTGCCGAGCACCATCATCCAGCTGCCGTCGGCGCCGAGCGCTTCGTCGAGCGCGTCGATGAGCCGCCCGGCACCTTCCTCCCCGGCATCGGTCCGGCCGAGACCGATCCTGCGGAGCGATGCGTGGACCATCAGGAGGTCGCCGGGGGCCACTCCCAGCGCCTTCAGATCACGAACCAATTCTTCCTTCGTCATGACGAAACACCTTTTTTCAGAAAACGAAAAACCGCCCGGCCCGGAATGACCGGGCGGGCGGCTCTCGCTGTCTGGTGCCGGGTGTTCGCCGGCGAGAATTCTAGCTCAGATGGCGCGACAAATGCTTGTTCATCTCGAACATGGAGCAGCGGTCCTTGCCGAAGATCTTCCTCAGCTTGTCGTCCGCCACGATCTCGCGCTTGTTCTGCGGATTTTGCAGGTTGTTCTTGCGGATATGGTCCCAGACCTTGCTGACGACCTGGCTGCGCGGCAACGGATCGGAACCCGTGATCGCGGCGAGATCCGCCGAAGGCGTCACCGGACGCTGCAAGCCGCTCTGCCTACCTTCTGCCATTCTTCCCTCCCTGTGAAATGAACTGGGCCGATAGAGAGCGCAAATCATGTCCCTTGGCAATGGTCCGCAAGGGGGCAAATCGCCCGTTTTGGCTCCGTTCGGCGCCTTTTCTGTGGATAGTCCGCCCTAAGAGGGCCGCCAGAGGCCGAAGGGCACCACCTTGTTGGCCGAATCATGGCCGATATCGGCGCGACCCAGATAGGGGATTCTGGCCCGCTTCTCGCACCAGCGGCGGATCACTTCCTCCGCCTCCTCGCCGAAATCCGGGTCGTTCGGAAGCACGTCGTTGACCCGCCCCAGGCGGACGCCCGCCGCCTTTTGGACATTGTCGCTGGCGGTCAGATGGAACATCGCCCGATCGGTCGCATACATATGCTCCGATACCTCCTCGAGGAGCAGGACATGGCCGGAAAGGTCCGGCTCGAGCGGCGTGCCGAGCAGCATGCCGAGCACGGTGATGTTGAACGCGGCGTGGCGGGCCCCCGGTTCGAGCCCGGGCTCGAGCGCGGCCGGTGAACGTTCGACCAGCCAGTCGAGCGCCCGGGTCACCGCCGCTTCCCCGCCTTCGCGCATGATGTCCTGCGGCATCGGGCCATGGGCGAGGTCCGGGAAGCCGGCGCGGTAAAGGCCCGCGAGCAGGAAGCCGGCGTCGCTGTAGCCGAGCCAGGTCTTGCCCCGCGCCCGCTCGCCCAGCTGCCCGATCGCGGCCTCTGCGATCCGGCAGGAGCCGTAGCCGCCGCGCGCGAACCAGATCGCGTCGAATCCCGGATCGTTCGCCGCCTCGACCAAAGCCTCCGCCCGCGCCGCATCGTCCCCGGCGAAATGATTGTGAGTCAGGAAACAGTGCGGATGGAAGTGAAGCTCGACCTCCGGCCGCGCCCGCGCCGCGAGGACGGTCACCCGATCGGCCGCCTCCCGGCTGAACCGGGAGCTTGGCGCCACCACCGCGATCCGCATGCCTTGCTCCCTCCTGCGGAGCCTAATAGGGCGCACCGATGGACGAGGCCAAATCCTATTTCTTCTGCGGCATCGGCGGCAGCGGCATGCTCCCGCTGGCGTTGATCGTCCAAGGGCGCGGCCACCAGGTCGCCGGCTCGGACCGAACGCTGGACCAGGGACGCCTCGCTGACAAGTTCGAGTTTCTGAAGGCCCGCGGCATCGCCCTTTTCCCGCAGGATGGCAGCGGCATCGCCGGCCCCGACCAGATCGTCGTCACCTCGGCGGCGATCGAGGAGACGGTCCCGGACGTCGTCAAGGCGAGGGAGGTGGGCGCCACGCGAATCAACCGGCCGGAATTGCTCGCCGAACTGTTCAACGCCGCCGGAACCGGCATCGCCGTCGGCGGAACCAGCGGCAAATCGACGGTGACCGGCATGATCGGATGGATCCTGCATGCCTGCGGTCTCGGCCCGACGGTGATGAACGGCGCGGTGATGAAGAATTTCGTTTCGCCGAAAGTGCCTTTCGCCAGCGCGCTGGTCGGCAACGGCGACGCCTTCGTCAGCGAAGTGGACGAAAGCGACGGCTCGATCGCCCTCTACGATCCCGAGATCGCGGTGCTCAACAACATCACCCTGGACCATAAGAGCCTCGACGAGCTGCGGCACCTGTTTCGGGATTTCGCGGCAAGGGCCTCGGTCGTGGTGCTCAACGTCGACGACGCCGAGACCCGCTTTCTCGCCGCCGCGCTGCCGCAGCACAACCAGGTCATCTATTCGCTCCAAACGCAGGACGTCGACCTGTTCGGATATGAGATCGTCGAAGAGCCCTTCGCGGTGGCGTTCAAGGTCCGCAAGTTCGGCGGCCCGCCAGTTCCGGTGACGCTCCAGGTTCCGGGTCGGCACAATGTCTACAATGCCCTTGCCGCGCTGGCCGCCGTGACCGCTTATGCCGTCGACCTCGAAAGCGCCGCGCGGGCGCTGGCCGGCTTCACCGGCCTGCGCCGCCGCTTCGAAAAGGTCGGCGAGGCGCGCGGGGTCGCCGTCATCGACGATTTCGGGCACAATCCCGACAAGATCGCCGCCACTTTGCGTACCCTCCATGCCTTCCCCGGCCGCCTGCTGCTCTTCTTCCAGCCGCACGGCTACGGTCCCTTGCGGACGATGAAGGACGAGCTGATCGCCACCTTCGCCCATGAAATGGCGGCCGGCGACGTACTGATCATGTCCGACCCGGTTTATTATGGCGGCACCACCAACCGCGAGGTCGGCAGCGCGGACATCGTCGCCGGCGTGGCCGACCATGGCCGCTTCGCCGAGCATGTCGCCGACCGCGCCGGCTGCGCCGAACGCCTGGCGGCCCTGGCCCGCCCCGGCGACCGGATCGTCGTGATGGGCGCGCGCGACGACACCCTCACTCAATTCGCCGAACAGATCCTCGCGAAGCTCGGCTAGAAGCGGGTCAGGTCCGCCGCGCTGCCGCCTTCGACCTGCTCGCTGCGCGTGCCGGGGCGATAGCCGAGCGCGCGCAGCGTTCGCGGGGTCGGCGCGCGATCGTGGCAAAGCCGCATGTAGAGCGAGCCCGACGACATCTGGTAGCCGGCGAGATCGTAGAGATCGAGATAATGGATGACGAGCGCGCCCTCCTCGTCCTGGAAGGCGTAAGCCGGGCGCGCGGTCGAGCAGAACACATAATCGGTCCGCGTGCCGGCTTCCCAGCCGATCCGCGCCCTGCGCTCGTCGCGAGGGATGCGGCCGTCACGATGGAGCGACGAACCGGAGCGCAGCGACACGCGCCGCAGCTCGCCCTGCGGCACGCCCGCCGCCCGGCTCAGCGCGATGATCCTGATCCAGCGGCACTCGCCCTGCCGGCAGCCGGCCAGCACCACCCGGTTCTCGAGCCGCGGCAGCGGGACCTCGGCCGTCGCGGCGGCGGAAGGACCGGCGACGAACGCGGCGGCAAGCAGGAAATCGATCATCGCGCCAAGCTAATCGCGACCCTTGCCAAATGCAAAAACGGCGGACCCGAAGGCCCGCCGCGAGGATAGGGAGATCGGAAAATCGTCAGCCGTTGACCGTCATGTCGACCTTCTCGACCCAGTCGGGGAAGAAGACCGGATCGCGGTTCGACCAGCCCGGCGCGGTCGCCGCGGCTTCGCTGATCGACTGAAGCAGGGTGCGGCGGCGGTCAGGGTGCAGATGCGGCAGCGCCGCGGCCGCGCAGAAGGCGCCGGGCAGCCACGGCCGCACATTGGCGCCGATCAGCCGCTCGTAGAGAAAACGATAGGATGCGAAGCAGGGCAGCCTGTCCTGGCCCAGATCGAACGCGGTCATCGTGACCAGAGGCGCCATCAGCGGCTCCATCGCATCGAGGCCGCTGTCGTCCGGAACGTAGGAACGGATATGGTCGAGGCGAGCGTAGATGCGCTCCTGGGCGCGGATGCCGGCGGCTTCGGCCGGATCGCGCGACCAGCGCTTGACCGCGTCGCGGCGGTCGAGCCCGACGTCCAGCGAACGGCGGATATAGCGCTGCGTCCCCTTGGAGAAACCAGCGAACTCCCGCATCTCTGCCAGCACCGCCGAACCATTGGCGGGCCGAGTCCTCGTACTCATGACCCCACTCCTTTTGCCCTTCAGCGGATCATGCATCGGAACGACTTACCAGGTCGTTAACCAAAACCCCGCTCCCCGTTCATAATTGAATCAGAGTTCGATTCCGGCGGCAATCGCAAAACCGCGGCAACTCGTCGCACGGCCGTGCAAGTGTCTCCGAATGGCAACATAGGTTGGACACGCTTTGGCGGAAAAGGCCGCTTCTTGCGCGGGCGAAACGAGCCACCTGAACGGACTGGCGGTGGCGGATGTCCATGCTATGAGCCGATTCGTGGGCGGCAATCAGCAGGATAGAGGCGAAAAGGACGCAGGCGGGCCGTTGCTCGGCGAGGTGGATTCGCTCGGTTATCGCCGCGCGCTGCCGGCCTTTTCGACCAACGCGCGCGCCCGTTCTGCGAACGACCCGGCCCGGCAAGGCTTTTCGAGCGCCGTCGAGCTAACAGAGGGCATGGACAGGACCCTTTCGGAAGGCGAGGGGCGCCGGCTGCCGGATCTCGGCATCGCGCTCAAGTCGATCCTCGCCTTCTGGCTGCTCTATATCAGCCTCATCTCGATCCGCGCGGTCGTCGTCCAATATCCCGATTTCCTGCCGATGCTGCAGCGCCGGCTCTGCGTCGCTTTGGTCGGGATCGTTCTCACCTTCCTCGTCTACCTGGCCATGCGGCCGGTCGCCCGCCGCGGGCTCAGCGCGAAGGCGAGCCTCGCCGCCTTCCTTTGCCTGCCCGCCTCCATCCTGTTCTCGGCCGCCAATTATTACGCCTTCTACGTCTATGCGCCGCTCGACGCGGTGAAGGTGGAGCAGGAGCGAATGGCGACGGGCTGGAGCCCGCTCGAAATGGCGACCCGCTCGATTCTCGAAACCTCGCTTTCCTGGTATTTCGTGTTCGCCGCCTGGGCCGCCTTCTACGTCGCGATGAGCTACGCCAAGCAGCTCCGCGCCGCCGACCATCACGCCGCAATGCTCGCCCGCGAGGCGCAGGAGGCGCAGCTGCGGGCCTTGCGCTATCAGATCAACCCGCATTTCCTGTTCAACACGCTCAACAGCCTCTCCTCGCTGATCCTCTCGCAGAGGACCGACGTCGCCGAGCGGATGCTGATGAACCTGTCCACCTTCTTCCGCGCCACCCTCTCCGCCGATCCGACCGCCGACGTGCCGCTTGAGGAGGAAATCAAGCTGCAGCGCCTCTATCTCGACATCGAGCAGATCCGCTTCCCCGAGCGTCTGACCGTCGAGGTCGAGGTTCCGCCGGCCCTGCAGTCGGCGCGCGTGCCGATCCTGATCCTGCAGCCGATCGTCGAGAATGCGGTCAAATATGGCGTCGCCAAGTCGCGCAAGCCGGTGACGGTGCGAATCCAGGCCTATGAGGAGGCCGGCCGGCTCCACATCAAGGTCAAGGACGACGGCGAGTGGGTCCCCGACGAGGAAGAGGCCGGCACCGGCGTCGGCCTCAGGAACGTCTGCGACCGGCTGGTCGCCCGCTACGGCGCCCGCGCGGGCTGCCTCGCCGGCGCCGATCCGGACGGCGGCTATACGGTGCAGGTCTATATGCCGGTGGTGAGGTGATGGGCGAGCCGCTCAGGGTGATGGTGGTCGACGACGAGCCGCTGGCGGTCGAGCGGCTGCAATTGCTGCTCGCCCGAATCGAGGACGTGATCGTCGTCGGCACCGCCAATGACGGCGAGGCGGCGCTTCGAATCGCCGAGGCGGTGGCGCCGGACCTGGTGCTGCTCGACATCGCCATGCCCGGCATGGACGGGATCGACGTCGCCCGGGCGCTCTCCGCATCGCCCGTCGATCCGGTGGTCGTGTTCGTCACCGCCTTCGACAATTTCGCGGTCGCCGCTTTCGACGTCGCCGCGATCGACTATCTGATGAAGCCGGTCCAGCCCGACCGCTTGGCCCGCGCCCTCGACCGAGCCCGCGACCATATCCTGCGCGGCAGGAGCGGCGAGGCGAAGCCGGCCTCGGACCATGTCGAGGAATTCTGGGTGCCCGATCATAGCGGGCTGGTGCGGATCGCCGCCTCGGACATCCAGCGGGTCACCGCCGAGCGCGATTATATGCGGCTTCACGTCGGCGCTCGCTCCTGGCTGATCCACCGCACCATCGCCAAGCTCGAGGAGGATCTCGATCCGGCCCTTTTCATCCGGGTCCACCGCTCGGTGATCCTGCGCCGCGACACCATCGCCTGCCTCTACCGCGACGAGGCCGGCCACTGGACCGCGCGCCTCTCCGACGGCGCCGAGCAGCGCATCGGCCGTTCCTATGTCGACGACGTGAAAAGGTTCGCCGGCCGCTAAAACGTGGCCGTTCAGTATCCCCGATACCGTTCGGGCTGAGCCTGTCGAAGCCCATCCCTTCCCTTGAACGGCAAGAAGGAAAGCCCTTCGACAATGATCAGGTGCGGATGTACCCCGTACATCCGCAGCCATGCCCGGGGGGCATGGCGACCCGATCATCAGGGCGAACGGGCGAGGGTGAGGCATTGGCGTGAGCCAAACCGACCGCCGGGCGCGCTGCATCGACCGACCGGCAAAAGAAAAGGGAGACGGCGGGGATACCGCCGCCTCCCAATGGAGCCTTGCCGCCTGGTGGGCTCAATAGGCGGCGCGACTCACTCTGAAGCTGACATTGTTCGATGCGGTGGCGAGCGCCGGACGCTGCGCCCGGGCCGAGGCGGTCACATCCGCCTGGCAGGCGCGGCTCAGGGCGATCGCCTTCAGCTCGACCGGCGCATATTGGCCGCAAAGCTGGCGCGCCGCGGCGGCGATCCGGCGGTCGAGCACGGCACGGCCGGCCGCGGCGGCGAGATTGAGGTCGGCATAGCTGACCGTGACGCTGCTCACGGTCCGCGCCGCGGCCGGGGCGGCGGCGAAGCCGGAGCTGAGGAACGCCGCGGCCAGGGCGGCGGCGGCGAGGACGGACTTGCGAGATGACATCGATTTGCTCCCTGTTGGCCGGGGGACGGCCGGTTGGTTAGAGGTTGCGGCCCGCCGGTCGGGGCGGGGGACCTGCGCCGTGCGGGCCGCTCGGCCTCAAATCGCGTCATCGCGTTCAAATCGCCTCCTTGTTTCGACGATCATGCGCCCGATTTCGGCAAATGCGGGCGCGGTTCGACGAAGCGCCGCTTCGGCTCGACCAAGGCCTTCGCAACGGATCGGCGGCGCGGTTCGTTGACCGGCCGGGCATCGATTTTTTCGATGAGCGTGACATGCGCGAGCATAGCGGCGCCGAAGGCGGCAAGAACAACAACCGCAACCCGACGCTGAAGGACGCCGACGCGGCGAAGGGCCGCAGCGGCGCGGCGATCCAGGGCGGCAAGAAGAAGCAGGCCGAGCCGAGCCGCAAGTCGACCGCCCGGCCTGGCTGACGGACGGCGGCAAGAAGTCCTCTCCCATGGGGAGAGGGATGGGGTGAGGGGTTCCGGCCTCCGCGAGCACTCGCGAACGCCGAACACCCTCGCCCAACCCTCTCCCTCAGGGAGAGTGCTAAAAAGCGCCCCGTCCATAAATCTTTCCTGCACCTCTGTCCTCTATTGGGACGCCCCGAAATGGAGGCGCGCGCCTGAGAGGCGAATGAGATATGCGCCGCCTTCCAGGGGCCGATTTCCGGGCGGAAGGCAGGCATGGCAGTGCGTATTCAGAGGGGCAAGAGCAGGACGCGCACCCATCGCCGCGCGCTCGCCGCCTCGGCCTGGCTCGGCCTGATCCTGCCCAGCGCCTCCTGCGTCCCCGCCGCTCTCTCGGCGCCGGCCGACCTCGCTCTGGCCGGCGCGCCCGTGCCGCGGCCGGCGACGACGCCGCTGCCGATCCCGGCGGACGGCGCCCAGGAATCGGCGCTCCCGGCGCTGGGCGGCTTGTTCAACCCGGCCTTCGCCGCCAACGCCGCCATCCCCGTGTTCAGCGGCCCCAATCCCGGCGCCTCGTCCTACATCTTCCGCGCCGCGACGCCGCTCGACCGGCTGCGCTCCCTGGATTGCCTCGCCCAGGCCGTTTTCTACGAGGCGCGCTCGGAGAGCGAGGACGGCCAGCGCGCCGTCGCCCAGGTGGTGCTGAACCGGGTCCGCCACCCGGCTTGGCCGGACACCGTCTGCGGAGTCGTCTACCAGGGGCCGATGCGCCCCGGCGGCGGCTGCCAGTTCACCTTCACCTGCGACGGCTCGCTCGCCTATCGCGCCGCCGGCCCGGCTTGGGACCGCGCCCGGCAGATCGCCGCCGAGGCGCTCGCCGGCCGGACCTTCTCGCCGGTCGGCACCTCGACCCATTATCATACCAGCGCCGTCTTCCCGGCCTGGGCGCCGCGGCTGACCAAGACCGCGGTGATCGGCGCGCACAATTTCTATCGCCTGCCCGGCCTCGGCGGCGCCCCCGGCGCGTTCGGCGATTCCTATGCCGGCCACGAGCCGATGCCGCGGCCGTCCTTCTATATGGCCGCCTCGCGCCAAGCCGCCGGCGGCATGACGGGCGACGTCCCCGCCTTCACCCCCGCCGCGCTCCAGGCCTATGCCCCGCCCGCGCCGGCCCCGGTCCCCTCCGACATCCCGCAGGACCCGCGCTGGGCGGTGAGCAACGTTCCCGAGTCCACGGTCCGGGAGGAATATCGCCAGTCCGGTCAATGGCGCGAGGATGCGCCGGCGTCGGTCACCGGCTCCCGCTAAATTCTCGTTAGTCGCGCCGCGGCCTCGGCGAGGCCCGGCATGCCCGCCAGCCCCATCATAAGCCTGCGCCTGAGCGGATGCTCGGCCATGCCGCGAAGCGTCTCGGCGATCGCCAGCGGCCGCCGCGCCCTTTTGGCGAATTCCCGCTGATAGGCGCGCGCGCCCGGCCCGTCGCCGTGCAGGCAGGCCTGCGCCGCCGCCGCGCCGCTGGCCAGAGCGATCGCGATGCCGTCGCCGACAAGGCTGGCGATCACGGCCGCCTGGTCGCCGATCCGGTAGAGGCCGGCCTCGGTGGCCAGCGCCCGCCAGCCATAAGGCACGCCGGCGATCGCGTCCCAGGCGAGCGAGGCGCCGCCGATCCGCTCGGCGAGCAAAGGCGCCTCGCGGGCGAGCTCGATGATCAGCGCGTCGGGACCGCCGGTCATCCGCTCGCGCGCCACCGACAGGCAGAGATTGGCTGCGCCGTCCTCCTGCAGCAGCAGCCCCGCATAGCCGCCATCGTAGAGGTGAAGCTCGATCGTCCCGGCCAGCGCCCGCGCCAGCGCGGGCGACGGCGGCAATACCGCGCGCAGCCCCACCGACACGGGCCGTTCGCCGATCTCCCGGGCGGCGCCGCGCAGCTCGTGCTTGCCGGTGGCGAGGAAGAGGGCGCCGGCCTCCATTTCATCGCCATCGTCGAGGCGAAGGCGATGTCCTTCCAGCGCCCGCGCCGTCCGCCCGCGCAGCACCGCGGCGCCCGCTTCCTCCGCCATGGCGAGCAGGCTCGAGTCGAGCCGGCGCCGCGACAGCCCGGCCGCTTGCCTCGGCAGCTCGGCCTCGACGCTGCGCGTTCCGGAGACGAGCCGCAGCCGATGGATCGGCCTCGCGCCGAGGGTGGCCGGATCGAGCCCAAGCCGCCTGAGCGCCGCCAATGCATCCCAGCCGAGGAAGCCGCCGCAGACGAGGTCGCGCTCGCCGGGCGAGCGCTCGATCAGCACCGGCATGGCTCCGCCGCGGGCGAGCCCGATCGCCGCCGACGCTCCGGCCGGCCCGCCGCCGACGATCAGCGCCGCCGTTCGACGCACAGCCGGAAAGGGAATCGCCGCACGATATGCGGTGCGTCGGGATCGATGCCGGACTCGCGGATCAGCGCGCGCCATTCGTCGGGCCGGAACGAGCGCGCGATCGAGAGCCGCCCGTCCTCCCGCACCATCCGGTGCCAGAACATGGTCCGCGCCAGCAAAGGAAAGCCGTAATAAGCGAACCAGTGCCGGAAGATGTCGTTGACGTACCAGCCCATTCGCGCCTCGGCCTCCATGAAGCGAAGGAAAGCGTGGATCTGGGCGTCGCTCATATGGTGGGTGACCGAGCTCGAGATGACGAAATCCCAGCCCTCGCCCGCCGTCTCGGCATAGTCGCCGGTGCGATATTCGATCGCCAGGCCGGCGGGCGTCACCGGCCGCGCCGCCGCCTCGCTGCGCGGGTTGAGATCGATTCCGACCAGTTCCGCCGCGATGCCTCGCCGTCCCGCCCAGCGGGCGATGGCGCGCAGCATGTCCCCCTGGCCGAAGCCGACGTCGAGCAGGCGGAACCGGGTCCGGCCGGCAAGCGCCCGCTCGATGAAGCCGATGGTCGGCCGCCACACCATGGTGATCCGGTTGACCTTGGCGAGGTCGGCGACGACCGCCGCATAGATCGCCGGGTCGAGCCCGTCGTCATCCATCTGCTCCTCTTGCCGGGAGCGGACGGAAAGGCTGGTCATTGCGCCCGCTCCCCGGCTTTCGCCGGGGCAGGCTTCTCGCGCGAAACGCGCTCGAAATGGAAGCCCTCCGCCGCCAGCCCCGGGCCGAAGGCCAGAGCCACGCCCTTGCCGACGTCCGGGCGGCCGATCAGCTCGGACAGCACGAACATCAGGGTCGACGACGACATGTTGCCGTAGCGCGCCAGCACCTCGCGCGACGCCCAGAGCGAGCCCTGCGGCAGCTCCAGCCCTTTCTCGACCGCGTCGAGGATCGAGCGGCCGCCGGCATGGACCGCCCAGCTGTCGATCTCGCCCGCGCCCCAGCCGTTGAACAGGGTCGCGCGCACCTCTTCGCTCTCCAGCGCATGCTGGATCCGGCCCGGCACCTCGCCGGAAAGAATCATCTCGAAGCCGGTGTCGCCGATCTTCCACTGGATCAATTCGGCCGAATCCTCGAGCGCGCAGGAGAAAAGGTGGCTCATCTCCAGCCCTTTGGGCGCGGCGCTGAGCAAAGCCGCCGCGGCGCCGTCGCTGAACTGGAGCATGGCGAGCAACGGCTCCAGCGCCTGCCGCTCCTGCAGATGCAAGGTGCAGAGCTCGATC